>MDTA01115833.1_pt1 | contig 12057 bp, 7 predicted proteins | sample 811151 | NCBI WGS metagenome assembly MDTA01 (sample SAMN05326648, study PRJNA326480) | marine metagenome | isolation source: seawater | place: Indian Ocean: South | collected 2010
ATTAATAATGGGATAATTTTAATGGTACCTGATTTTAGTCATGATCAGTATAATTCAATTAAAAAATTATTAAAATCCTATCCAATTGTATCTATTGCGCCCTCTAATCAACCCATCTTTGATACTGTTACTTTTGATTCATATCAGGGTGGAAAATTAGCCGCTCAAAACCTAATAAAATCTGGTTATACAATATTTGGACATATTGCAGGACCTATCTCAAAGCCGGAAGCAAACCTAAGAAGAGCTGGATTCATTGATGAAATAAAAAAAAACAATTTTGAAATAGCATTTGAATATATAGGAAAACATTCATTTGAAAGTGGCAGATTAGCATTTGAAGCCATTGATCTTAATAAATATAAAAATATTGGGATTTTCTCTTCAAATGATGAAATGGCTATGGGATTTTTAAGCTCTGCAATAGAAGCCAATAAATTTTTATTAAAAAGTTGGGGAATAATTGGATATGACAATATGCCTTCAAGTAAAATTTTTCACCCTAAACTTAGTTCAATAGATACAAATCTAGATAGACTTGCCGAATTAAGCATAGAAAGACTTACCAAATTAATAAAAGAACCTTTTAACGATAATTCAATAACAACAACACTTATACCAGTTAATGCTATAATGAGAGAGACACATCAATCATAAAAAATGACAATCAATAAATATTATAATTTTTTATTTTTCTTTAACCTTACTTTTTTTTCCTGTAACAAATCAACCGATCCTGCTTACATACCCAACTGGGATCTGATTTGGCAAGATGAATTTAATTATGCTACAGAAAACTTGACTAAAAACTGGACATTTGAAAAAGGATACGGACCAAATGGTTGGGGAAATAATGAATGGCAATATTATACAAATGAAAATGCCATAATTGAATCAGGAGTTTTAGTAATTACAGCAAAAAAAGGTAATACCATTGGTCAAAGAGATAGTAGTATCACATCTTCTCGAATGCATACTTTTAATAATTTTGAATTTAAACCTGGTACAAAGATTTTAGCACGGATCAAACTTCCATGGGGGCAAGGAATTTGGCCTGCATTTTGGGCGCTGGGGTCAAATTTCTACGAAATTGGTTGGCCAAGTTGCGGTGAAATTGATATTTTAGAATTAGTTGGGGGTAATCCAATCCAAAACAAAAAGAATCATACTATTCATTCTACAACACATTGGAATGATGTAAATGATAACAAAAATTATAAACATGCCCAATATGGAAAGCATCTTGAACTAACAGATTCATTTATAAATAATTACCATATTTATGAATTAAACTATGAACCAGACTACATTCAAACAAAAATTGATGGAAAAGAAATTTTTAAAATTAATACAGCATTAGGAACACTTATTGAACCTTTCCAAAAATCTTTCTTTTTAATATTAAATATTGCAGTTGGTGGAAACTGGCCAGGTAGCCCAACCATTGAAACTACTTTTCCCCAAAAAATGCATATTGATTACATTCGAGCATATCAAAAATCCTAGAAATGCATAAAATTTCATTAAAAAGCCTTATTGTATCATTATTTATTCTATACTCATGTGAAAAAGTAACTCAAGACCGAGAAGGCCTAATAATTTATCAGGAAAATCAAATATCTTGGGTTAGAAATTTTGAACCTCTAAATCCGGTTTCAATACCCAGGTGGCCTACTAAAGGAGGTATTTATGAACCTTTATACATCTACAACCCAATTAAAACTGATTGGGTTCCTTGGCTTGCAACAAACTACAAATGGGAGAATAACAATAAAAAATTATTATTTACTATTAGATCAGATGTTCAATGGTCAGATGGCAAGCCTTTTAATGCTCATGATGTAGCCTATACTTTTAATTTAATAAAAGAATTTCCCACATTAGATACTCGTAATTCATGGGAATACCTTGAAAGCGTAATTGCAATTTCAAATACTCAGATCGAGGTAAACTTTAATCGAGTTTATGTACCAGGTTTTGAAGCAATTGCAGAGACTTATATTGTACCAAAACATGTCTGGAGCAAACTAGAAGATCCTCTAAAATTTAGTAACCCAAACCCCGTTGGCACAGGGCCATACACTGAAATATTACGCTTTAATAGCCAAATATGGGAACTCGGTAAAAATCATAAATATTGGCAACCAGGTAAACCTCACGTAAAAAAATTGATTTTTCCAACATTCTCAACTAACGAACAAACAACGCTCGCACTTCTCAGTGGAAAGCTAGATTGGGCTGGAGCTTTCATTCCAGCTATTGAACGAATTTTTGTAGATAAGGATCCTAAACATCATCATTATTGGTTTCGAAATACAGGATACTCTACCTTTTTGCTTACCAATACTAAAGACCCTATCTTGAGTGATACAAATATTCGAAAAGCTATAAGCTATGCAATAGATCGCGAACAAGTGGTAAAAGTTGGAATGTATAATTATACAACCCCAGCTCATGTAACCAGTCTTTCAGGACCAATGGCTAAATGGCACTCACCTAAAATTAAAAGCAAAGAAAATTGGACTGCTTTTAACCTTAAAAAAGCTAATAATTTACTGGATAATGCCGGTTTTAAATGGAATGATAAAAATGAACGAATTAAAGCAGATGGTTCACCATTAGAATTTAATATAATTGTAGTTTCTGGTTGGAGTGACTGGGTACGATCTGCGCAAGTGATAACCCAAAACTTGAAAAAGGTTGGCATTAAAACTAAAGTGAGAACATACGATTTTGGTGCATGGATTGCAAGAATGCAACAAGGTGATTTTGAAATGGCAATTGGCTGGGCCAATAAAGGCGCTACTCCCTATAATTTTTTTAAATCAATGATGTTTTCCAAATATGTAAAACCAATTGGTGAAACTACTGACCTTAATTGGCATCGATTTGGATTAAAAAAAGCAGATTCGTTAATTAAAGAAATGGAACAAACTTCTGATGATAACAGAATTAAAAATATTATCTACGAATTACAACATCTATTTATTATGCATGCCCCTAGTATTCCTCTTTTTACAGAAGTTAGTTGGGCAGAATATAATTCAAAATATTTCACAAATTTCCCCCATGAAAAAAATTCATATGGACCTTTATCTCCTAATGAAATACCTAGTTTTGTTTTCACTTTATTAAATGTAAAAAAGCGATGAATAAGTCCCTACTATATCTTGCACGAAGATTTAGCTTCTATCTTATTGCCGCTTTTGCGGCCTTAACTTTAAATTTTATCATTCCCAGATTAATGCCAGGGGATCCTGCATCGATTATTTTTGCACGTTTCAAAGGAAAATTAAAGCCAGAAACGATTGATGCTATGAGAGATAGTTTTGGATTAACGAATGATCCAGTACTTATTCAATACTGGTCTTATTTAAAAGGTATTTTAAGAGGTGATCTAGGAACCTCGATTGCTTATTTCCCTGAACCTGTTTCTGAAATTATAAGCAATGGTCTGTTTTGGACAATATTTTTAGCGGGTTGTTCTCTTATAATTGCTTTTTTAATAGGAACAACATTGGGGATTCTAATAGCATGGAATAGAACTGGAAAACTAGACACCTTTTTACCACCCATGCTAGCATTTTTTGGAGCCCTTCCATATTTCTGGTTAGCAATGGTTTTTCTTTATATTTTTGGATTTTCAATGAATTGGTTTCCTACTGGTCGTGCTTATGGAAATGAAGTAAGCCCCGGTCTTAACTTGTCATTTTTATTAAGTGTATTATATCATGCTATATTGCCTGCACTGACCTTAATCTTTGTAAGTATTGGAGGTTGGATGTTATCCATGCGTAATAATATGATTAGCAACCTCGGAGCAGACTATATTACTTTTGCAAACGCAAAAGGTATCCCATCTCGACAAATCATGCTTCAATATGTCGCGCGAAATGCAATTCTTCCAAATTTAACTAGTTTTGGTATGGCTCTAGGATTTGTATTAAGTGGGGCATTGCTCACAGAAATGATTTTTTCCTATCCAGGGCAAGGTTTTCTACTTTTACAAGCTGTACAGACTCAAGATTTTCCACTTATGCAAGGAATTTTTATGACAATTACATTTGCTGTACTTGGCGCAAATTGGCTAGTAGACATTGCTATTTTATTTTTTGATCCCAGAACTCGAAAATGAAAAATACATCATACAAAAACAGTATTCTCTCTCGCTGGTTTTCCGGAATTATGAGTAACCAAAAAGCATTAACCGGGAGCTATATAATTCTACTTTTTATACTATCAGCATTACTACTACCACTCTTTATTCAATCTCCCACTGATTTCCTAAGTACACCTCTTTCTCCCCCATCTTACAAGCATATTTTTGGAACAAATGGACAAGGTCAAGATGTTTTTGCCCAAACGATATGCGGAGCAAGACAAACACTTTTCGTAGGCTTTAGTGCTGGTATATTAGTTGTTATCATAGGTGCGTTAATAGGTGGAATCGCTGGATTTTACGGTGGTCGAATAGATGATGTTTTATCATTATTGATAAATATATTCTTAGTTATGCCAGGTCTTCCACTTATGGTTATACTTGCCAGCTGGCTTCCTCCAAATCCAGGCACTTTACTGGGAGTATTAGTGATCACAGGTTGGGCATGGAATGCGCGAGTCATACGATCTCAAATGATGACTTTTAAAAACCACGACTTTGTTTCTACTGCTATCATAAGCGGAGAGTCAAATATTAGAATAATTGTTGTTGAAATTATGCCAAGAATGTTATCTCTCTTAGCATCATCATTCATAGGTGCATCAATCTATGCAATAGGAGCTCAAGTTGGTCTTGAATTCTTGGGGCTTGGTGATATTAACTCTGTAACTTGGGGCACAAATCTTTATTGGGCCAGTAATGATCTTGCTTTACTCACTGAATCCTGGTGGACATTTGTACCAACAGGGCTTAGTGTAGCAATTGTTAGTTTTGCGCTTACCTTAATCAATTTTGGAATTGATGAAGTATCCAACCCGCGATTAATTTCGGAAAGATTATGGCGTAATAAAATTCCAAATAATTTAATTAATAATAGAGTAACTCCTGTATATAAACACCGTGCATAAACCATTTATTTCTGTAAAGCATTTATCTGTTGACTACATTACAGATTCCACTCCTAAAAAAGCAGTACGTAACGTTTCATTTGAAATTTTCGCTGGAGAAATCTTTGGTCTTGTTGGAGAATCTGGAAGTGGTAAAAGTACAGTAGCACAAGCAATGATGCGAATTCTTGCTCCTCCTGCTATCATTACCCAAGGAGAAATCTGCATTAATAATAAAGATATTTTGAAAGCTTCAGAAGCTGATATTATTGGAATTCGCTGGAAAGAAATCTCTATTGTAATGCAAAGCGCTCTAAATGCATTAAATCCTGTTTTATCAGTGCGTGAACAAATTTACGATGTATTAAAAACACACAAAGGTTTAATTGGAAAAGATGCTGATGTTCGAGCTAAAGAACTACTTTCTCTTGTTGATATAGATTTTTTTCGATTAGAAAGTTACCCGCATCAGTTATCTGGAGGTATGAAACAACGCATTGTAATCGCTATTGCCCTTGCAGTTATGCCTCCATTAATAATTATGGATGAACCTACAACAGCACTTGATGTTGTTATAGAGCGTGAAATAATAGCTAAAATTATAGAATTAAGAAAAAAATTAGGTTTTACCATTTTATTTATCACCCATGATTTAAACTTACTTCTAGAGTTTGCTGATAAATTAGCAATAATGAAAAGTGGAGAGATTATTGAATTAGATGAAACAAAAAAAATAAAAAAAGGTGGAAAGCATACTTATACTAAAAAATTAATTAACTCAATTCCCTCTGCTTCAGGTAAACGAAAAAAAGGACTGCTATCTAAACCAGACTCTTTCACATTCTCAAAAACGCCTATTTTAGAAGTCAAGAATCTTGAAAAAGTATTTCAATCCTCAGGACTTTTTAATAAAAATAATATACTTGCTGTAAATGATGTCTCATTTAAAATTTTCAAAGGTGAAATTGTTGGACTTGTAGGAGAATCAGGTAGCGGTAAAAGCACCATAGCAAAATTAATAACACGATTAATACGACCTTCCAAAGGAGACATATACTTAAACGGTAAAAATAAAAAAGTTACCAAGTCACGTAATGTTCCGCTTGAATACCGTAAAACAGTTCAAATGGTATTTCAAGATCCATTTGGATCGTTAAATTCTGTTCATACAATTTACCACCACTTAGCAAGGCCATTAATTAGACATGGATTGAAAGATCAAAAGGAAATATTACCTTTCATTATTGATTTATTAGAAACAGTTGGTTTAAGTCCAGGAAAAAAATTTGCTGAAAAGTTTCCTCATGAAATGTCTGGTGGTGAAAGACAAAGAGTTGCAATAGCAAGAGCTTTAAGTATAGAACCTCAAATTATTGTTGCAGATGAACCAACTTCGATGCTAGATGTCTCGATCAGAATGGACATACTTGAGATTTTTGCAAAAATGCGTAAAGAAAAAAATTTAACAGTCTTATTTATCACTCATGATTTGGCCTCTGCAAGATATCTAGCAGATAGAATAATCGTTTTAAAAAATGGGTCAATAATTGAACAAAAAAAATCTGAGGATTTAATACAAAATCCAATAGAAAAATATACCAAACAGCTCATTGAAGCAGCTTCTCCTGGCTGGCTTAATAATTTTAAAAAAAATTCTCAATAATAAGGAAAAAAATGATTAAAGATAATGAATTTCCAAAAGATTTTATTTGGGGAACTGCCACCTCAAGTTATCAAATTGAAGGGGCTCCAAATCTTAATGGCAAAGGTCTTTCCGTATGGGATAGTTTTAGCCATAAAAAAGGTAATGTAAAAAATGAAGATAACGGAGATATTGCATGTGATCATTATAATTTATGGCAAAAGGATATTTATCTATTAAAAGAACTTGGTGTTAATGCCTACCGGTTTTCAATAAGTTGGCCTAGAATATTCCCAAATGGCACTGAAAGTTCTCCTAATTTATACGGGTTAGATTTCTATAGTCGATTAATTGACAACTTACTTGAAAATGACATCAAACCTTTTATAACACTAAACCATTGGGATATACCACAACATCTTGAAAACATGGGAGGTTGGCCATCAAGAATTATGGTTGATGCTTTTACAAAATATGCATTTTACGTATCTGAAAAACTTGGAGATCGATCTAAAAATTGGATTACTCATAATGAGCCTTGGTGCATTAGTTATCTAGGTTATATCCAAGGTCAGTTTCCACCCGGTCTAATTAATGATTGGCCTAAAGCTTTATTAACCGCACATCATCTTTTATTATCTCATGGTATGTCGCTAAAAGAAATTCGAAATAATTCAAAAGATTCAGAGATTGGTATTACTCTTAATCTATCGCCAGCTATTCCCGCTTCCAAAAGTGATTATGATAAAAAAGCTTGTAAGTTTTATGATGGCCAATTTAACCGTTTATATCTTGATCCTCTTTATAAAAAATCATACCCAAGTGATGTATTTAATACCCTAATTGAAAAAAAATTAATAAATAAATCTGATATTAATTTTATCAAAACTGATGACATGAAAACTATTTCACAAAAAACTGATTTTTTAGGCGTTAATTTTTACAGTAGAGCAGTAATTCGAGATAGTGATATACCTGAAAGTGAAAATTTACCAATAGAAATAGAATTGGAAGAAAAAACAGATTTCGGATGGGAAATTCATCCAAAAAGCATTTATAATCTTCTAATCAGACTAAAAAAAGATTATCCTATTAAAAAAATATATATTACTGAAAATGGTTGCGCTTATAATAATACTCCTGATAAAAATAATATTATAGATGATTCAAAACGTATTAAATATCATTCCCATCACATTCATGAAATAAGTAATGCAATCAAGGATAATGTTCCATGTGAAGGATATTTTGCTTGGTCTCTTATGGATAACTTTGAATGGTGTGAAGGATTTAGCAAACGCTTTGGATTAATATGGGTTGATTTTAAGACTTTAGAAAGAATCCCTAAAAAAAGTTATTTTTGGTATCAAAAACTAATTAAAAAGAATGGAAAGGAAATTTAAAATGAATCAAATACAAAATAAATTTTCAGTTTTTATTTCTTCTAAAGATTCGAATGAAAAACTTAAAAAGGTTAAAATTGAAAAAATTTTAACTAAACATAATAGTAAAAATTATCTAATTATAAAAAAAGATAAAACCCAACAAAAAATATTAGGATTTGGTGGAGCATTTACTGAATCATCAGCAAGCATTTATAAATCTCTTTCATATAAACAAAAAGAAGAAATTATAGAAGCCTACTTTGGGTTGAGTGGCAATAAGTACAATATGGGTAGAAGTCATATTAATAGCTGTGATTTTTCTTTAAATAACTATGCTCATTGTGAAACACCCGGTGATATTGAATTAACAACATTTTCAATAAATAGAGATAAAAAAATGATTATTCCTTTTATAAAAGATGCCCTAAATCATGCTTCCGAAGCAATAAAGATCCTTGCCTCTCCATGGAGTCCACCTGCTTGGATGAAAACAAATGGTGAAATGAATAATGGTGGAAAATTAATTAAAAAATATAGATCAGTTTGGGCTAATTATTATTGCAAATACATTCAATACTATGAAAAAGAAAATATTCCTATTTGGGGTATCTCTGTCCAAAATGAACCCGAAGCTAAACAAACTTGGGATTCATGCTTATATACTGCTGAAGAAGAACGTGATTTTGTTAAATACTTTTTAGGACCAGCTCTTGAACAAAATAATTTGACTCATAAAAAATTAATTATATGGGATCACAATAGAGATATAATGCTTAAAAGAGCACGAGTAATGTTCAATGATCCAATTGCTGCAAAATATGTTTGGGGGACTGGGTTTCACTGGTATAATGGAAATCACTTTAATGCTGTTCAGAAAGTTCATGATGAATACCCCGATAAAAATTTAATTTTCACAGAAGGCTGTCAAGAAAATGGTCCTCACATAGGATCCTGGGACCTTGGTGAAAGGTATGCAACTTCTATAATAAATGATTTAAATAGATGGACAACTGCTTGGTTAGATTGGAATCTTATTCTTAATGAATATGGTGGCCCAAATCATGTAGGTAATTTTTGCAGTGCTCCAATTATTATTGATACAAAATCAAATGAAATTTTATATCAAAGTTCTTATTATTATATTGGTCATTTTTCTAGGTTTATAAATCGTGGGGATATAGTTGTAAAGTCTAATTTAAATAATAAAAAATTACTTGCTCTTTCTGCCATCAATGATAAAAAAATAAAAATAATTATAATGAATAAATATGAAAAGGATATCAACCTCCAGATGTCCTTAGATATATTAAAATTAAATTTGGTTATCCCAAAAAGATCCATAATTACACTTATAAAAGAAAACTAATAACTTATTTATGTACAAAATAGAAAATGTAGAAAGAATGTCTCCTTTTCTAATGACATTAACTAGTGGATATGATCATTGGATGTATATTTCAAGTACAGGTTGTCTGACTGCAGGCAGAAATGAAGCCCAAAACTCTATTTTCCCTTATGTAACAGATGATCTTCTTCACAAAAATTACCATTTTACAGGGCCCATCACTTTAATCCAATTAAAAAAAGGAAATAAAAAGGAAATATGGCAACCGTTTTTTAATTTTGGCAAATTTGAAAATGGTGAAAGAAATTTATTAAAAGGACCATTGGGAAATCAAATTATATTTGAAGAAATAAACCATAAATTCGGATTACGTTTTTCATATAGCTGGCAGTGTAGTGAGAAATTTGGCTTTATTCGAAATTCAAAAATAGAAAATATATCTAAAAAGAAAGTTAGTATTAATATTTTAGATGGATTAATGAATATTATGCCAAATGGCATTGCACTTAGAACTCAACAAGAAATGAGTAATCTTGCAAATGCTTACAAAGTTTCAGAAATAGTAGATCAATATAATTTTGCATTATTTTATTTGAATGCACTCATTATGGATCGTCCTGAACCAGGCGAATCCTTAAAGACAAATTGGGTTTGGTCTGATTTTGATCAGTTTTATCATATATTATTAAGTGACAATGCAGTAAATGATTTTCGTAATAACCGCAAACTAAATAATTATAATTTGCTTAAAGGCAAGCCAGGTTCATTTTTAATGAATTTTTCATTAAAAATTGAACGAAACGAAGAAAAATCATGGAATATTATCGCAGATACTAACAAATCGCAGAATGATGTATCAAATATGCTAAAGACAATAAAAGAAGATTCTAAAATATCTATATCTATTAAAAAAGATATTCAAAAAAATCATTTAAAATTAGAAAAGTTTGTTTTATCAGCTGATGGAAGGCAATTAACCAATAAGAACATTAATGACATGCATCATACTGCAAATGTGTTATTTAACATTATGCGAGGTGGTATTTTTTTTAACAATTATAATATTAACAAATTAGACTTTTTAAATTTTATCAAAATAAGAAACTTAAACACTTATAAAAACAATCTTACGTTTCTTACTAAACTACCAAAATATTTTACAACTGATTTCGTCCTAAATAAAATAAAATCACTAAATAAAGTAAACCTAATTCGTTTATCTTTAGAATATTTACCTTTAACTTTTGGACGAAGGCATGGTGATCCCAGTAGACCTTGGAATCACTTCAACATTAAGACAAATGACTCCTTGGGTAAACAACTCTATTACTATGAAGGAAATTGGAGGGATATTTTTCAAAACTGGGAAGCATTAGCAATAAGTTATCCAAAAGTGTATCAGTCTATGATTGCAAAATTTTTAAATGCAACAACAATTGATGGTTATAATCCCTATAGAATTTCAAGCGAAGGTATTGATTGGGAAATAGAAAATGTGAATGATCCTTGGAGTTACATTGGGTATTGGAGCGATCATCAAATAATATATCTTTTAAAATTGCTAGAACACTATAAAAATATAGATCATTCAAAACTTCAAGAAGATTTGAAAACTTCAATTTTTTGCTATTCTAATCTTCCTTACGAACTAAAAAATTTTTCTAAAACTTTATCCAACCCTAAAAATACCATTTCATTCAATTATAAAAAAAATAATAATATAAATGAACTAGTTAAAATACTTGGTTCAGATGCAAAACTAGTTTTAAATAAAGACCAAACTGTCTATCATGTAAATATGTGCGAAAAGTTACTGACTCTTTTACTTGCTAAACTTTCAAATTTTATTCCAAATGGTGGAATCTGGATGAACACTCAAAGGCCAGAATGGAATGATGCTAATAATGCTTTAGTGGGGTATGGTTTATCAATGGTTACTGTAGGTTATTTAAAAAGATTTACATCTTTTTTTATAGATATTTTAGAAAGTAACACTGAGACTTCATTTAAAGTTTCTTTTGAAGTAAAAAATTGGTTCAAAAAAATAAATGAAATATTTTTAAATGAAATTGAGAATTTTGACTATCTTAATCCAAAAACATTAATGAACTTTGTAAAAAAGATCGGAACGACATCATCTAATTATAGAAAAAAAGTCTATCAATTCGGATTTAATAATAAATCTAAACTTAACAGAAAATTAATTTTAGAGTTTTTAAAAGTAACTAATATTTTTTTGGAAAAATCAATTAGGTCTAATCTTAATAAACATAATTTATACAACGCTTATAATATATTAAAAATTAATCTTGATAAAAATGAAATGAGAATTGAGAAACTTTATCCAATGCTTGAAGGTCAAGTTTCTGCTCTTAGTTCTGGAATACTAAAGCCAGAAGAAGCAATAAATATTTTAAAATCAATGTTTCAAAGCAAACTATATAAAGAAAAACAAAATAGTTTTTTATTGTATCCTGAACCTAATTTTAAATATTTTTTGGAAAAAAATATTATTCCCAAAAATATTATCAAATCCAATATTATTTTTGAAAAAATAATAAAAAACACAAAAAATGACATTATTGTGCAAAATAATAATTGTTATAGGTTCAATAGTGATATAAAGAATATATTTGACC
>MDTA01001880.1_pt1 | contig 12055 bp, 10 predicted proteins | sample 811151 | NCBI WGS metagenome assembly MDTA01 (sample SAMN05326648, study PRJNA326480) | marine metagenome | isolation source: seawater | place: Indian Ocean: South | collected 2010
CAGCGGAAGCCGCCGCCGTGGACGACGCAGTAGCCCGTCTTGCCCTCAGCCGACTTGCCGCACGGCGCGCCCGTCACCTCGTCCGTGTGCTGGCACCGCCTCCCGCCGCCGTGGGCTTTGCAGCGGTCCGTCGAGCCCTCTGCTTTCGTCGCGCACTCGACGCACGCGTGGTACCAGCGCCAGCCACCACCTCTCCCAGCGTTCCGCCCGCGGACGGCGCGGTACGGCATGTGGTCGTTCTCCCGATTCGGCCGCCAGTAGACCGTGTCCTCCTCCGCGTCGGCGGCTTCTTGGGGCCCGCGCGGCAGGTCGCGCGTGAGCGGGTCGGCCGCCGCGCGGCGGTCCATCTCCTCCCAGTACTCGCCATCGAGGCGCGCGCGGAGCGCCTCCGTCGCCTGGACGCACGCCTCCACCTGGTCCTCAGGGAAGTAGGCGGTCCACTCGCACTTCTGCTTACCCGAGGCCGTCTTCTCCAGCTTGTTGTGCACTTGGCCGATCCACTTTTTCCTTTGTGCGTGCCAGGTCACGCCCGCGTGCCCCGACCGCGGATTGTTGGGGTTGCGCCGCGCGTTGGTGTTTCCACTGCGTCCCACCTTTTTCTTCTTGGGCTCGGGCCCGGGCTCGGTCTCGGTCTCTGGCGTGGCACGCTTCGCCCTCACCGCCTTCTGTGCGCGGGCAATGGCCACCTCGTCGTCCTCGTCGTCCTCTTCGTCGGAGGCAGGCTCCGGCTCCGGCCTCTGCCGCTTGGCCATGGCGCGCTTCTCGGCACGTGTAAGGCTATCAAAGCGAGTGGCATGCTCGTACTCGCGCTCCGCGGCGGCGCCGCTGGGAGCTGCAAGAATGGCACGCTGGGCGGCGCGCTGCTGACCCAGTTCGCGTGGCGAGAGTTGACGGCTCACATCCCCGGTCTCGGTCCCGGTCTCGGTCCCGGTCTTGGTCCCGGTCCCGGCCCTGGACCCAGTCCTTTTCATTTTGAAGTGGCCGCGTATGTGAGAACACTCACACACACGCGCGCGTGCTTACACGTGCCAGTTTGTGAAGACCCGCGCGCGAGAACGGTGCGAGCTAGCGCGAGCGGTCTCACGCAGTATCACACAGACACACACCAGTCCAAAGCGCGGGAGAACGAGGTTTGACGAATCTTTACTAACTTTTGCGCAGAATGACGAGGTCGTCAGCAAAGAGTGGCTTGACAAACCGGTCCAGGACTTTCACCGCTTCGTCGTGGTTGTGCAGAGTCCCCACAAAAAGGTCGCTGCGTCCGCACAGTCCCGAAGTCGAGAGCATCTTTTCGGCCTCTTTGTTGTAGTGATCGACGTCCTGAGCGAGGTACTTCTCAGGATCGAGCACGGCAAACACGGTCTTCTCTCCCCCTACGTACGATACGCCAAGGTCGTCGCTTGCCATCCGCACGGCGCTGAGGATTCCACTGCTCTGGTTTTTCCAGAGGGTCGCCTCGCGCGGGAAGTCGGGGAATTGCCCAGCCTTGAGCACTCGGAACGGTTCAAAGCCGTGCACAGGCCTGGCGCTGACTGAAATCTTCACCGTCGGTGCCGATTTCTGCATCTTCGACGATGAGGGCCCTGAAGACGGCTCCGCCACCACCGAGAAGCTCCGCTTGGTTTGAAACACAATGACATCTCGCCACAGGTTGGTCTCTGGCGACGCCACCACCGTAGGGCCTCCGTAGAGCAGATTCAAAGTGGGTGGAGGCGGCTTGCAGCCACCTTGAGGGAACAACTGAACCGCGTCGTTGTGTGTCGTGGGACTTGCGCCATCAGCGCCCTGCGCGGTGACTTCCTTGGAGAACGCATCGAATTTCTCACAGGTGTCTCGCCAACGCTGCATTGCGTCCTCGTCAAAGTGAACATGAGAGTGGACCAACTGGGTAAAGTGTGGCAGGTCTCGCTCAGGGTCAAACTCGAGCGCCGAGCCGAAGATCGGTGTGCTGACCAGCCCCGTCTTTCCGTGGATGCTCCCGGGCACCTTAAGCATGTGTTTACGATCCTTCGTGACGTTCTCGTCGATGCCGACGAGAAACTGCGAAATCACGTATTCTACGAGCACGTCTCTGATCCACGCCTTTCCCGTCTTTTCGACGGCTTGAGAAAGAACGTACCACGCGTCCTCGGCCGAGGCCTGTCTCAGCTGGTTCCTCAAAATATATCCTCCAAGCTGCAGTGGCAGCCGTTCTGGCATGCCCTCGAAGAACGTCTGGCGCTGCAGAGGCGTATCGAACGCTCCAATACCACCTTCGTCCTTCGGCTTGATGAACCAGTTGTGCACAAAGTCGAAGCAGGCCAGAGTGAATTGCCCGTCTTCGTCATTCTGGAGGAGCCACTTGATGTAGTAGCCGCGAGCATCCGCTCCGGTCTTCCCAGTACTTGACGGCACGTTGATGAAGCGCGCAAGCGCGTCTCGCAGCTCCGCGCTCGACTCGAGTGACTTTGTGTCGAGGACCCAAACGTGGCCGCCCCGGTTGCCCGAGTGAACCTTCAGAGTGTGCCGGTACCCGAATCGCGTCTTTAAAACCCGTTCGATGTGGTCCAACATGAGCGCTACGAGAAGCCACGGCGCGTCGTCGGCGTCGACATCGAAGCGAACCCAACCACCTAGAAACTTCAGCTGCGGAGGGGCGCCGTCTGGCCCTCGGGTCCTGCGTGCTGACATTGGCTGCTGGTACATCCCGGAGAAGCTCAGCGGCCCGGGGTTCGTTGCGAGGTAGCGCTGAAGGTCGTGAGGCGAGGAGAAGCCCAGGTAGCGGTGGAAGCCGTGTTTGGTTTTGACCATCCACTCCATCGTCTCGGGGTCTTTCTTGGGGTTGTGTGTGAGGGTCGTGAAGAGCGGCCCGGCAATGGCACCGAAGGCATACCGGCTTTGATAGAACCCTGTCCCCAGGTCGTCACCGTCGGGGTCGGCAAAGGTGTGGGCGTTGGCGGGCGAGGGCATGATGATCCGCTAGAGCCAGAGGCGGGTGTGTTCGTGTGTGTTCGCGTGTGTTCGCGTATCGGTGCGTGCTTAGCGAGGCGGCAAACGCAACTTCCTTTTTAGGAAGGTCTACATTGGACGCGGAGAAGACACACACACACACAGAAAAGAGAAGAGGATGGGAGACGCCGCCGCCGCCACCAAGCACGCGCAGTCGCCGTTGCGCACAGGGATCACCATTCTCTCGCCTGAGATCCGACCCTTCCTCTCGTCCGGATACAACTCCAGCTGCACGGCCATCGTTCCCAACGTCTGCATCCCGGGTGACACCTTTGAGCTGCAGACGTCCGCCAAGACCGGGGACGTGCTCGCCTCCGTCGTTGTGCCCGAAGACCGCAAGGCGGGCGACGCCATTTGCGTCGGCTACTGGCACGTCGACGAGCGCCCTGGCAAGCACCAGTGGTTCGTCGAGGTGCCGGCGGGGCTCGGGTACTGCGAGCGCGTCGCCTGGCACTGCGAGCAGAACGCGCGCCGGCTGGAGAAGATGTGCGCTATTAACCCGCGCATCGGCGCGATGTTTGACAACGGCAGCACCGACGACGCGAACGACTGGTGGGTGCAGATGCGCCGCTACTACAAGCTGAACGAGGACATCGGCGACGAGGAGGTGCTCCGCTACCTGTGGAGCAAGCTGCATCTGACGAGCGAGTCGCGGCGGCCCTTCCTCAACGAGTTTGCCAACCGCCGGTTTGTGGACGCGGTGCGCGAGGGCCGCCGCGAGCTGCGCACCGTCGCGCAGCAGCAGCACTTTTCGCACATGATGTGCGACGAGCAGAACCAGCAGGAGAAGGACATCCAGAGCGGCAAGCTGACGAGCACGCTCAGCCAGGAGGAGCGCGAGTTCCTCTACATGCGCACCATCGCGCCCAGCTCGCTCGAGGAGCGCCAGAAGATTCTGCTCAAAGTGTGCCTCGACCCGCACCTCGCGGACGTCCGCTACGTTCTGCGCGCGACCTGCAAGGACGGCGACCTGCGGGTGCACAGGTACACCGAAGAGGCACACGAGCAGCTCAAACGCCTGCTGCCAGCTCTGTCCGACCTCATGCACGACGTCGAAAACGTCAACGAACAGACCACCAAGCCGCCCGTCGTGGCCATCGGCCACGCGTTGCACGAGCTCGGCGGCATCGAGACGATGCGCGCCGTCTACCACGCAGCCGTGCCGCTCCTTCACGACCAGGTCGGCCACTGCGTCGACGGCTCGGTGTGGATCCAGGCGGAGACTGCTCTCAGCATGGCGTGGTCGGGCATCGGCCTGTGGGAGCTCGAGGCGTCGGGCGTTGGCGCCGCCCGTGCCACTACGGCCGCACGCCGGGTATGAAAACGGGTATGCACCGGGGTACGAAGCCTCGCGAGTGGTGTTTAAAAAAGGAAATGCGTGCTCAGATGGACCAGAGCGCGACGACAAGCGCGGCACACACGCACACAGACAGTGCGACCCACTCGCCATTATTGTTCCCGCCGCGCTTGTGGTTGCGGTGCTTGGCGATCCTCCGGGCCTTCTGAAGGCGCTTGGCTTCCTGCACGGGCCCTTTGGCCAGGGAGCGGCGCGTGGCACGAACATGCTTCCGTTTGACGCACTTCCCCGCGGTCACCCAGTGGTTGATCTGCTTGGGACCGTAGTCATCGAAGTCTTCTGCTTGGTGCTCGCGTCTACCACTAGGACTCATGTTGTGTGTGTTGCGTGCCCGCGGGTTTGCGAGCTGGTGTGGGTCGTGCTAGACCTTCCTAAAAAGGCAAACCGCTGACCATTGGTAAACGCAAGCGGCCCACCTTCCCGAAAAGGAAGGTCTGTTGGACCCGACAGGAGTCAGGAGTCATGAGCACACGCGACCGCGACGAGGCTCCACTCGAGGAGGTGGCGCGTTCGGAGGCCGAGGACGAGGAGAAGCGCGCCAAGGCCGGCGTTGCCCACCAGCTGCTGGAGGTGGAGAAGCAGATGCAGGCGAACAAGCTGAAGATCGCCGAGAAAAGGGAGGAGCTGGAGCAGCTGGAGCAGGAGAAGACGCAGCATGAGGCGGAGGCCAGGGCGCTGCGCGAGCGCTTTGCGGCGGCGTAGGCCGTCCTGCGCGTTCTGCACGGGGTGTGACGCGTGAGGCGTGTACGGGGGGGGAGGGGGATGGGGGTTCTGTCAGGTGTACCGGGTGCTTTTTGGTCATTCTAACTTCTTCCAACACGCATTCGACACTGCGTGCCTAAGCAGCTGCACACAGAAGAGCTGGTGTGGGTCGTGCTAGACCTTCCTAAGAAGGCAAGCCGCTGACCATTGATAAACGCAAGCGGCCCACCTTCCCGAAAAGGAAGGTCTGTTGAACCCGACAGGAGTCAGCAGTCATGAGCACACGCGACCGCGACCGCGACGAGGCTGCGATCGAGGTTGCCAACCTGTCGATCATCCGCGATGGTCGCCACTTTGGCAAGATTGTGGAGGTCTACGATCTGCACTACGCACTTCTCGTCGGCTCCCGGAAGGGCGTCAAATACCTCACCATTCAAATGGAGCAGAGCAGTGACTGGGACTGTGTTCAGACACTGGCCGACGAGATGAGTAAGGCCGATTGGCAAGTGCTGAGGGTCGACGAGATTGACAAGCTGCTCGAGCGGTGGGGCAAGGACGACCCCGAACTCGAAGCCGAGCTTTGCTTGGAGCTTGCCGAGCAGATCATTGAGTGGTCGAAGAACGTTCGGTGCGTGCGCGACCCGTTCAATCGCAACACGCGCACCGTCGGGTGGTATACGATCCATTGCGACTAGGAGCTCTTTTCTTGCCGCGCGACGCGTTTTGAATAGGGCGCGGTGTGTGCCTTTTGGTCTGTGTGCCGGGTGAATTTTCTTTTCAATCTAACTTCTTCCAACACGCATTCGACACTGCGTGCCTAAGCAGCTGCACACAGAAGGCGCTCTCGTTCACAAAGAGCTCTGTGTGGAGCGACCTTGACGGCGGACTCATGAACTCGGCAAAGAAATGGCGCGAGGCGGCGAGGCGCCACCCGGCCGCCTGCTCTGCCGGGTCGATGACTCGGAGCTCGACCTCCGTCGCCCCCGACGGCCCCGACGCCCCCGACGCCCCCGACGCCCCCGACGCCTCTTCTTGCGGCGAAGCAAGGCCAAGTGGCCGCGGCGCGACCACAACGCGCATTCCCTTCTCTGCATCGTAGAGAAAGGCGGCCGGGACACCAAATCCAATCTCGGTGCTGAGCACACATTCCGTCGCCGTCGCCGCGGCGCACTGCAGCGCCCGCCTGGTCGCCTCAGCGACGACGGCGGAGCTCAGGCGCGAGAGCGCAAAGTGGCCGCAGAGCGGCGGCTCGTGCACGACCGTGCCGTTGTACCACTGACAGCGCGCACCCGCGGCTTGCTCACCCGCCTGAGCTCCTCCGTTGTCGCCGCCATCGCCACCGCCGTCTGGCCACGGCGCCAGGACGTCGTCTGCCATCACCTCGACGCGAGACTGGCGCAGCACCTCGTCGTCCTGAGGTCCAGCCCAGACCGCCGAGACGAGCTCACCCGACGACGGCAATAGCCAGTCGGAAGGCCATGACATCACAGCCAGCACCGCCGTCGCCGCCATCGCTCCCAACGCTCCCAACGCTCCCAACGCTCCCAACGCTCCCAACGCTCCCGACAGTCGCAGCACCGTCGTCACCGTCGTCGGCGAGAAGCGCTCTCCATTTAGCGCGGGACTCGAGGCGCAACAGTGCAGTAAGGGATGGCCAAGACTGGGAGCGCTGGCCCTGGAGATGGCATTAGCACTGGTGGGCAGTCGCTTTCGCGCGACGCGTTGCGCCAGCGCGTTTCGCGCGAGGCGCTGTCCCTCACAAATGGCTACCAGAAACACGAGCGGTCCACCTGGTCGGAGGAGGACGAGGCAATCCTGCTGGTGCACCTGGCACTGATCGGCCTAGAGTGGCGCGCCATCAGCCACAACATGAAGCGCTCTCCAGACTCCATTCGCAACAAGCTGGCCCGCATGACCCCGCCGCTCCTCACCCTGCGCTAAAGGCGTGTGCGCCTGTCGCGGGGTGGGGAGGTGGGGAGGGCGCGGCAGCGGCGGCGGCAGCGGCGGCGGCGGCGGCAGCGGCGCAAAAAATGGAGCTTCGCTCCGGGAGGCGGATTTCCAGCGCGCCGCGACGCCGGGCTCGCCACGGCACCAGTTACTACGAAGGCGACTTTCTGCACGAGCGCTGCGTGCGCTACGTGAGTGCCGACGGCCACGTGTACGAGTACGAGGGCGACGCCTTTGCTCCTCGTTTGCATTCGCACTCCCACCACCCAAACCACCCAAACCGCCAAAACCGCCCAAATGCAGCAGCCACTGCAAGCCGGCGCGTGGCGCTCGCGCGGCGCGTCGCCGCCTGGACGGCGTTGCTGGCCGTGCTCGCCGCCGTGACCTACCTGGACCTCGCCTCGCCGCGGTTGTCGCGGCTACGCGAGGAACGCGGGCAAGACGAGCAGCGCCGCCCAGGCGGCGTGAGCGCGGTGCCCCTGAACTATCTCATGAGGTTTCCTCACGTCTTGGACCAACCTGTGGCGGACCACTCTGCGAGCTCAAGGCGCAAGGACGGTCTGGAGTGGCTAAAGGGCGGTGTGCGCGGCTGTGCTCAGCTCTTCGTAGCCAGTTTTTAAGCTAAGCTAAACCTTCCACTCAGATACAGAGAGTACAGAACTCTACGTCAAGAACACCGAACCGACTGGAGGGAGCTTCACCTGTTGGACAAGTTCCATACGAACGTCCATGAACTCGCCGTTCGAATCAAACACGCGTCGTGCTGCGTAGTCCTCGTCGCTCGTAGAGCCCAGGTTTCGGGACGGCGTGACGTACGTGTAGATCCTCCCAGGCTCATCCTTGGACGTTTTGTAATCCTTAGCATCCGACCGGTAGTGCACCACACTCGTCACGCGGAACTTGGCGGGCGCAAGCAACACGTCAGGGAAGATAGACACGCGTTCTGTGTCAAATAGACAGAGTTTCTCGATAAACGGTGCGCGGTCTATGATCACCTGCGTGGCAGGGGGTATATCGACCCGCACGCGGATAGATCTTTGTCTCTTGTCGGACTTGTATGCCCAATCCGGAGCTGGGTTGGTCCAGATAAAGCCGTTTGTGAAACAGAAATCGTCGACCTTTGGGTCTGCTTTGTCTGCAACGTTTAAAGCCCATATCATGGAGTGTGTCACCGTGTGTGAGAGTGTGGCCTGCCGCTCGACCGTCACCAGACGGTATTGAGGCTTCTCATCCTTTCCAAAAGCTTCCACGTACGCTAGTTCTGCTGCTTGCGGTCGTTTGGGTGGCTGCGTTGGCTGCCTTTTTGAGTAAAGCTCCTGTAGCACATGTTCCGTTTGTACATAGGCGACACCTGCCATGCTGGTTAACTGCTCGATCGTCGTCAGCACTTCGCCATACGGGAGTCCTTCGCGCGCCACCCTGCTAAACGGCGAGTCTTTACCTTGCACACGGCTACTCTCGTCTAGATTCAGCATTTCACCGTCATTGTACACGAGTTCTTCGTGACAGGGCAAAAGACGAGCGCGCCAGGCTGCGTGCTCTTTCTCCTCCTCCTCCGAGTCCAAATTGTCCTCTGGGTCTCGGCCTCTCTTTCTTTTTGGTGCGCCAATTGGCGCAACGGTGTGCGCAAAGCTCAGAACGGACAGGTCCGGCAGGTTGCGATGCATTGGGGACCAGACGCTGCTCGGTAATGATCAGGTGCCGTCCACCAGACGCGAGTCTGCGAAGTGTGGGGCTGCTTGGCTACTTCCACCCCCCTAGGAGCCCCGTGCGGTTCAACATATTCTTCCTACGCCACCCCGCAATGTGCAGGACAAAGGGCTCGGCGCACTTGCCGTACGTGTTCAGGTCGCCGGGAAAGCAGTTGAACGCGTGCATTGGAAGTAGTCCAACATGGAGCATCCACGACGACCGCGTCGAGGCAATGAGCGCGTCTTGCTCAAAGCAGCATCTTCGTGCGTAGGGAACGCAGTTGCGTGCGCCGTCTTCCAAGAGCGCTTCGAGCAACGTCGCCGTGTACGCGCTGCGTCTCCACAGCAGCAGCCCCGCCTGCAACGAGTAGGCGGCGGGCATGGCACCCTCCGGCTTCCGAGGGTGAACGGTCGAGGACACGTCCCACGTTGTACTCGTGCGGCCACGGCCGACGGGAACGTCCCAGCCCGCACTAGCGGCGATCAGCGACGACGTCGGAAATGTGCGGAGGAAGTCTGCAATGGGCTGGTGCTGGCGGTACACCGACGCGTCGTCGTCCACTTGCAAGACCGCACCAAAGAGCGTCAACGCCCAGCGCACGAGTGGCAGCTTTTCAAACGTCGGAGGTAGGTGTGGAAGGTTGCGCGTGGAATTCAGAATACACGTGTAGTTCCACCGCTTGCAATACTGCAGGTTGCGACTCGTGTGTCTGTGGTGGACTCGGTCTGTCCATGTTGCGATCGCAATTTGGTGTGGGGGCGGAACCTCGGCAAAGTGCTCGAGTGGGATGCGTTGCAGACGCGACGCGGCGGCGTTCAGTATTGGAATCGGAGGGTACAAGTGCGGAGACGTCTTCAGTAAGAGGCGCGAGGTGAAAGGCGCGCGTGTGTGGTGCGTGGTGCGCAGTAAGGTGTTTAGCGGATTACGTCCTACACACACGCGCACGTGGCACTGCAAAGGTACAACACGACGGCCGATTCTCATCCGAAAACAAAGATGTGAGTAAGTGAACATTGTAAGGTTGCGCGTGGAATTCAGAATACACGTGTAGTTCCACCGCTTGCAATACTGCAGGTTTCGACTCGTGTGTCTGTGGTGGTGTGGTCTATGTTGACGATGCCGGATCTTACAAGGGCGCTCACGAAGCGCTCGTGGCATACTTTGGTTGCGCTATTATTGGGTCTAAGATAAGAGAAAGTGAAGGGTTTTACGAGGCGGTGTGGTGGAAGAAGCAAAAAAGAGGACCGTTTGACGCACAGCGTAGGTTGCCATTAGATAAGTACGACCGGGGCTTAGGCTAAGGCAGAAAAAGTTGCAAACCCTAAAAGTGTCATGTCGCTCCGCCCGGAAGCGGCGCGAGTGAACGCGACGCATGGACCGCATGGAGCGCTGCACACTATCGCTGCGGCACGTGCGGCGGAAAAGGCTTGGTCCCACAGCGAAGCGGACGTCGGTGCTCCTCCTCCTCCGCATCCCGACATGCCAAAAGGTTTGACTGCTGCTGGGAAAAGGGCGTGGGAAGAAAGGTATGCTGGCAAGCTGAAGAGAGAGAAAGAGGCAGAGGAGGCAAAGGAAATGGAGCAGAGAAGGCTGCGCGAGAGGGCTGCCGCAAAGGCAAGGATGGATGGTACCGTTCCTGGTGTCGTTCGTCAAGAACAGGCCAATCGAGCAGAGAAGATGTACAACGAGTGGAAGTCCGGTGCCCTCAATAACCCCCCATCCACCGTCCCGGGTGCACCACCGCCTGCACCACCGCGTGCAGTACCGCCTGCACCACCGCCGGAAGACAAAAGACCAGCAGAAAAAGCAAGCTCGAGCAGCGAAGGGATAGTGGTGGACAGCTTGCTGGCCGAAGTGGAAGACCTGAAAAAAAAGCTTTCTGAAAAGAATGACGAGATCGTCGAATTAGTCAGAGCTGTTGAACATTGGAAGTTACGTTTCGAACAAATGGAGCACGAAGCTCTTAATGAGATGATGGCCAGGGAGAATAGCCGTGCAATGTGATGAGCTATCAAAAAAAAGCTGCGGTAGCGACGCCGACGACGGATCTAGGACGAGGGTGGTGTGTCCATCGAGCCCGCTAGCAAGAGCGGGAGACAGAGTGTGTTTGTGTTAGTTGGGGAAGGTGAGGCGTTTGTGGTTTGTCATGTTCTCCGAGTTTTTTTGCGTCAAGCAAGATCGATGTGTGTCGTGGGGCGGTCTGTTGATCTTTCTGGGCTATTCGTTGTTTAAAGCCGGGGTCAAGGCCGCGCTGAACGACTGGTACCGAGGTCTGTCCATGTTGCGATCGCAATTTGGTGTGGGGGCGGAACCTCGGCAAAGTGCTCGAGCGGGATGCGTTCTAGACGCGACGCGGCGGCGTTCAGTATTGGGATCGGAGGGTACAAGTGCGTGCTGGTGCGTGCTGGTGCGTGCTGGTGCGTGATTGTACGTGATCGTACGTGGTGCGTAGATAGGTGTTTAGCGGATTACGTCATATCTCATAAGCGCCAAAGGGGCGAACTCGCAACACGCACCGGGCACACACGCGCACGTGGCACGGCAAAGGTACAACATGGTCCGAAAAACAAAGATGCTTGACTCGCGATGCAAGGCCTAGGTGCCACGAATCCCACACCGGACTTTGGCGTCCTCCTTCTGCCCCCTTTAGCTCTCACGTGCCCGGCGAAAGGTGCGGGTGGGGCGCCGTCAACTGCGAGTCGGAGACGCCATCTCTTGATCAGGTAACAGAGCTGCGGAGTCGTGGAGATTTGCGGAAGGCAAACTGTGCGGCTTCCTTGCTCTGCCCGGATAAAGGTCAGCGGTTTCTTCATAGACTCGTTTCCTGGCATCCTTTGCCCTTTCATGAGCCTCCATGGCTTGCTTGACGAGCTGCTTTGCCTCTACAGTGTTGTTTTGCTCAAGATTGCTCCGTGCCTGCTCAAGAGCAGTCTTCTGAGCAAGCTCCTCCTTTCTCACCTCGGCTCGCGCAGCCTTTGCTGCTTCAGTCTTGGCCTTTTCTTCTTGTTTGAGATTTTTGGCAACGTCACTTATCAGTTTATCCAACACGCTGGCGATGGCTGCTGCATCTTCCTTCTCAGCCTTTGCATCCCTTTCCGCTTCCACCCTCCTTCTCTTCTCATCCCGTGCATCCTTTCTCTTCTGTTCTTGCAGAGCCCTTTCCGCAGCCATCTGCCGTTTCTTCTCTTCTCTTTCAGCGGCCAGCCTGGCCTTTTCATCTTGACTTTTCTGCCTTTGTTCAGCTTTTGCAGCATCCTTCCTGGCTCTTTCTTCCTCCGCCTCTTTCTTCTTCCTGGCTCTTTCTTCCTCCGCCTCTTTCTTCTTCCTGGCTCTTTCTTCCTCCGCCTCTTTCTTCTTCCTGGCTCTTTC
>MDTA01064500.1_pt1 | contig 12055 bp, 12 predicted proteins | sample 811151 | NCBI WGS metagenome assembly MDTA01 (sample SAMN05326648, study PRJNA326480) | marine metagenome | isolation source: seawater | place: Indian Ocean: South | collected 2010
GAAGGGGCACAAATTTTTGAGAAATCACCAGTTGAGGAAATTTTAACGAAAGATGGAAAAATTTCTGGAGTTAAAGTTAAAGGCCAAAAAATTGAATGTGAATACATTGTTTTAGCCTCAGGTATGTGGTCTAGACAAATAGGTGGAAAAGCTGGAGTAAGCATCCCACTATATCCTGCTGAACATTTTTATATTATAACTGAGCCAATAGAAAATCTCTCTACAACTTTACCAGTTATCAGAGACTTTGATAATCGAACTTATATTAAAGAGGATGCTGGTAAAATATTAGTTGGGATTTTTGAGGGAAACTCTATTCCTGCTTGGGACAAGACAAATCAAGTTCCAGAGGATTTTTCTTTTGGGGAATTTCAGGAAAACTTTGAACATTTTGAACCATACTTAGAATCTGCCATTAAAAGGTTCCCAGTTTTAGAAACAGCAGGTATCAGAAAATTTTTTTCAGGACCAGAGTCTTTCACCCCAGATACAAATACTTTGTTAGGAGAAGTACCCGAAATTAAAAATTTCTTTGTTTGTTGTGGGCTAAATAGTATTGGAATTGGAAGCGGGGGAGGTGTTGGAAAAGTTACAGCTGAATGGCTGATGACAGGACATATAAATCAGGATATATTTTGTTATGATATTAAAAGATTTCAAAAATTTCACTCAGAATTAGGTTTCATAAAAAAAAGAATTACAGAAACATTGGGTGATCTTTATGGAATGCACTGGCCCTTTAAACAACATAAAACTTCTAGAAATATAAAAACCCTCCCTCATCATGAAAATTTAAAAAGTTTTGGAGCTTGTTTTGGAGTTTCCGCTGGCTATGAAAGACCAATGTGGTTTGCATTAGATGGTGAAAAATCAGAGTATGAATACAGTTATAATTATCAAAATTGGTACCCCTCAGCAGAATATGAGACTAATAATACTGTAAAAAACGTTGGATTATTTGATTTAACTCCTTTTTCTAAATTTGAGATACAATCTGATAAAGCTCACCAAGAATTACAAAGAATATGTACTGCTAATATCAAAAATGAAATTGGTAAATGCACTTATACCCATATGTTAAATAGCGATGGTGGTATAGAAACTGACTTGACTGTTGTTTGTATTGATAAAAATTACTTTAGAATTATTAGCTCGGCAGCAACAAGAGAAAGAGATAAATTCCATATAAACAAACATCTTTCCAAGAATATAGAATTGAAGGATGTGACTGATGATTATTGTGTATTTGGCTTGTTTGGACCAAAAAGTAGAGATTTAATCAAATCAATTTCTAAAGATAACTTTGACAATGATAATTTTAAATTTGGTACAGCAAAATATATAACAATAGAAGGTGTTAAGATTTGGTCACAAAGATTATCTTATGTTGGAGAATTAGGATATGAATTATATGTAAAGTTTAAAGATGCTAAAAAAATATATGAATTATTAATTGATAAGGGAAAAGATTTTAATCTTTCTAATTGTGGGATGCACGCAATGGATATTATGCGAATGGAAAGTGGTTTTTTACATTGGGGACATGATATATCACCTGAAGAAAATCAATATCAAGCAGGGTTAAGTTTTACTATAAGTAATAACAAAGGCATAGATTTCATAGGAAAGCAGGCTTTAGAGCAAATAAAGAAAGAAAAAATTAGAAGCAGATTTGCCATGTTTACCCTTAAAGATAGTAAGGCCGGAGAACCTCTGTTACTTCATGATGAACCTATTTATTTAGAAGATAAAATTATAGGAAGGTCGACATCTGGAAATTTTTCTTTTAATTTCAAGAAAAACTTAACTTTTGGTTATATTAATACCGATTTTTCAAATCGAGAACTCAAAACTAAAAAACTTTTTATTGAGGTTGAAAAAAAGAAATATTTAATTGAATTAATTGATAAACCTTTAAAACAAACAAAATTTAAAACAGCCTAATTAACCTTTTTTCTTAAAAAAAGTACAAATAAAACTGAAGTAGCCATCATGATTAAAGCATAAGCTGCAGTTGGTATCATGTACATCATATTATCAAATAATTGAGTACCAACAAACACAGCTAATGTTCCGTTTTGTAAGCCACATTCTAAAGATATACATCGCTGTTGAGCAACTCCAGATGCAAAAAATTTAGCAGTATAAAAACCAACAATCATCATAATTATGTTTAACGAAAATGCAATTATTCCTGCTTTAGCTAAAAACATCACAATGCTATCCCATTCTTCAATGTAAATTGCCACAAAAACAATCATAAATAATCCTATAGATATTCTCTGAATTTTTTTCATATTATTTAAAATAAATTCACCTGCTAATCTTCTTATAATCATTCCAATAATTACAGGAACAGTTACAACAAAAAACATTTTTAATGAAATTCCAAGCATTGAAATTTCTTTTTCAATGTAAGAAATATCAAATAATTCTATAGATAAAAAAACTATGTAAGGAACAGATACAATGCTTACTAAACTTGAAAAGGCTGTAAGAGATATTGAAAGAGCAACATCACCATCTGCAAATTTAGTTAATACATTTGAGGTAACACCTCCAGGAGCTGCTGCTATCAACATTACACCTAATGCAAGTTCAATTGGAGTTTTCAAAATTATAATTAATAAATATCCAATAATTGGAAGCACGACCAATTGACAAATTAATCCAACAAAAAATTCTTTAGGATTTTGAAAAACTCTAGTAAAATCTTTTACTGTTAAAGATGCACCCAGACCCAGCATTATCAGCGCAAGCGCAACTGGTGCAATAGTTGTGACTATTCCCATTAGACCCCTCAGTGTTCAACTAATTTAGAAGAATTCTATGAAATTGCAATTAAATTTAATATTCGAGTTAAAAATCGAGCTTTTTTTTTAAAAAATTCTCTTTGATATGGAAGAATTTTCTCTTTATTTTTTCCAGTTAAGAAATATTGTTTTTTTTCATTCATTTGAACATAACTATTTTTCATAAGAAATTTACACTTTCTAATAACAGTGGCTCTTGGAATACCAGTCATATCTGAAATTGACATGGCACTTACTCCACTAATTTTTTTTTCTGATGAAGATAAAAGAATTTTATTAAATTTGTTATAATCTTTTCCAAATTCATCAAAGTTAATTTTATAGTTCCAAGCTTGGTTCATTCCAATCGTACCCCAAATATGAAAAGTACTAAGGTCTTCAAAGATCTTTTGATAACCAATAATTACTGGTATCTGCATTCTATAAAACCATCGCCAGCATAATGAAAAATTTTTTTTTATTACCCTTTCTACAAATTTTACATCAAATTTTTTTGAAAATATTTTTTCACTGACTAATATTTCTGAAATTTTAACTATATATTTCGATGTTATGGGTATTTGTTCAATAGGCTGTACATAAGGAAAAGCAGTTCTATCTATTATAACTTTTTTTTTGGATCTTTTAATAACTCCAGATTTTTCTAGTTCTAGAACCTTTCTTCTTACAGTTTCTTTTGGTAAATCAAGTTTTTCGCAAAGTTCTGTAATACTAAACTTGTCTATTTGAAGAAATGTTGAAGAATAATATTCATCATAACTCTTGGTAACGTTGACCTGATGATAAAAATTCAAAGTTTTTTCCACTAATGAAATTACAATTAAAAATTTTATGTGGTCTTCGAAAGCTCGATAAACTCCATTAATCCATATCCACTGATGAGAAATCCAATCCTTGCCTAATAGCTCATAATTATTAAACAAAAGATCATAAATTGATTGATCATCAACCGTGTTTGTAAAATCTAATTTTTTTAACTCCATATTTTTAAAAATCTTATTAACCGCCCAAAATGAACAGTTGTCAATTTAATTGTGACCCATATTGAACTATTAAAAATTGAAGTCATTCAATAAACATGGTTTAATTTTCTCATGAATAATAAAGGCTTCGAGGTTAATCAATCTATGACTGAGACCCCAGAATTAGATAGGGTTTCTGAGAAGCCTTTAGAAAATAAGAAAATTAGACCTAAAAGAGTTGACATAAATGTTCTTAAATCAAAACTTCAAGAACATGAAAGCAAAGAGTTTCGAAAGAACTTGATTATTTTAGTTTCATTTGTAGTTGGGCTTGGTTCTTTAGGAATTTACTTCTCAATATAAAAAAAAATTGAGTAATACACCTTTTCGTGGTTTAATATGTTTGTGAAAAATTTAACTTCGACAATTACAGGTAAAATCTCATCTAGATATAATGATGTTTCACCAGAAATTAAATCAAAAAGTACAGATATTAATATTTTGCTTAATAGGGTGAAATCTGACCAGAAAAAAGAAGCTAGAAGAAAAATTTTATTTACTGCTACTGCAGCTGGTAGTGTACTATTATTTGGTGTTTTAATTTTCTAGAAGCACGTTTTTAATCAACCAAAAAAAATGAAAATTATTTGGACAATTTTTCAAAAAAGATGATTTAATTAACTAATGCTAAATTGGGGTCTTTTAGGTTTAGGCAATATGGGAAGCAAGTTTATTAGTTGCTTCAAAAATGTTGATCCCGAAATACGTTTAGAGGGTTTTGCAAGCAAAAGTAACTTAAAAAATAAAGTTTCAAAGTTTAAAGATTTACATCAATTTGAATCATACCAGGATTTAATTTCTTCTAAAAATATTGATGCTATTTATATTTCTACATTAAATCATACTCATAAAGATCTTATCATGACGGCTATTAAGAATAATAAAAAAGTTTTATGTGAAAAACCTTTAGCTGTAAATTTAGAGGAAATTGAGGAATTACATAAATTATTGAAGAATAAAAAAGATTTTTTTTATGAAGCTATTGCATATAGATCTCACCCACAAACAATAATTCTTAAAGAAATCCTAAATGATAAAGAAATCGGAAAAATAAAAAGAATCGAATCAAATTTTGGTTTTAAAACTAGAATAAAACCTGAGTCCAGACTATTTAAAAAGGAATTTGGAGGTGGCGCAATTTTAGATCTTGGTTGTTATCCTATTAGTTTTTTTTATCTTTTTATTGACTCAGAAAATAAAATTAAAATTGATCAAACCAAAGTTGATTATTGTAACACTAATGTTGATGTTGATGCAGAAATTAACATTACAATTGACGATAAAATACAAACAATTGGAAAAGTAAGTTTACAAAAAAATCTTCCCAATATATGTAAAATATATTGCGAAAAAGGAATTATAACCATCACTTCTCCTTGGTTACAAAATAAATCCTCTTATATTGAAATTGAAACAAAAAGTAGATATTTCAAAAAATTTATAAAAAATAATTTTGATTCTTTTACCAATCAGATTAATGTTATTTCAAACGCTTTTATGGGAAAAAAAATTAATAATAATTATTTAGTTGATATTGAGGAGTCTAGGAGAATTTTTAAAATTTTAGATTTATGGAAAAGAAAATGAGAATTATATTTCTTACCTTATTTTTAAAGTTGTTTCTTTTAACTTCATGTACCATTAAAACAAATCTTAAAGATTCTGATCTTGAGGAAATTTACCATTTCAAATCAAAATCAGTTCTAGCATATAATGAATCGAATGAACTAATTAAAGAATTTCTTATTTTTGATTTTGTTTCATCAAGTGCTAAAAAAAAGGCTCTAGAAGAATGCAGACAATATATTTTAAATAAAACTTTGAAAAATGTTAATTGTAAAATAAAATTTTTAAAAATAACAAATAAAATTGCTACATCTCTTAATTAAAACTATATATATAGAAATTAAATGTTAAATCCAAATAAAAAAATTGAAAAAGGAACTGATCCTTTTCCTCATTTAATAATAAGGAATTTTTTTAAAGAAGAATTTTATAATGAATTAGAAAATTTTTTTCCTAAAAAAGAAGAATTTAAAAAACAAGATAACATAGTAAACCGAATGCACTATGACACTACTTTTGGAGATGATTTATATCAAAATATTTTGAACAAAAGTAAAGCTTACAAAGAATTACATGATTATATTTATGGAAAAGAATTTGTAAAAACATTTTTAGATTTTTTTGATCAAGATATTAATTATGAATTAGAAAATAATTTTTTAAATACTAACGTAAAAAATTTAGATGTAGACAATAGACCTTATGAGGTAGGTAAAGTCTTGAATCAAGATAACTTGAAAAAAGGTGATAAATCTTTCTTATTTCCAAGATTAGATATTGGCTTAGGCGAGGAAGGATATGGAGTGAAAACAGGTGGAAAAGGAATACATGTAGATAATCCGCAAAGATTAATATCAATATTATTTTATGTGGGTGGATTTTCAAAAATAAGTGGAGGCGAACACAGGCTTTGGAAAAAAATTGATGATGACATAGAGGTAGCAAAAGAAATAAATCCAGACTCAAATTTACTTATTGCTTCATTACAGAACAATATTAGTTTTCATGATGTGAATCCAATTAAAGAAATTTCAGGTACTAGAAATGCTTTTTATATTGCAATTTCATGTAACAATCCAATATGGAAAAAAGTCAAGGTTAATGATTTTAATTTAAAACATAATAGAAATAGATGTAAATCAAATATATTTACAAAAATTAAAAATAAGTTGTTCAAAAATTAATTAGTTAAAACTAAGCTGTAAAATATTTGATTGTTTCAATAGTTTTTTCTATTATAAGAAAGCTAATTTAATGGCGGGGTAGCTCAGTTGGTTAGAGCGCGGGACTCATAAGCCCGAGGTCAGTGGTTCGATCCCACTTCCCGCTACCATTAAAAAATTAAAATTGAAAAAAAAAATAAATATAAATTATATTTGCGAGGTTAATTATCCAAATACATCTGCATATGGCATTCATGTTTTGAAGATGTGTGATGCTTTTGCAAAAGAAAATTCAGTCAATTTGTTTGTACCGTCATCATCAAGTTCAATTAATAGATTAAAAAAGGATTATAACTTAAAGAATAAATTTAAACTTATAGAAATTTTTCAGAAAAATACAAAACTTAATTTTTTTAAAAGATTGTTATATTCATTTAAGATTATTAATCATAAAAAAAAGGAATTTAATAAAAAAAATTTGATTATCTCAAGAAGTGTAATATTTGCTATTTTATGTAATTTTTATAGCAATAATATTATTTTAGAGCTCCATCATAAATTATCAGGATTAACAAAATTTTTTTATTTTGTAATAAATTCTTTAGGTTTATTAAAAAATCTGAAATACATTTTTATTCATAAAAATCTTATAGATTATTTTAATGTTAAAAAAGAAAACTATATTTGCTTAGATGATGCCGTTGATATTAAAGACTTTAAAATTAAAAAGAAAAGTAAAAAATTAAAAAATACTTGTGTTTATGTTGGAAGCTTTCATCCTGGGAAAGGTTTAGAGTTAATTTTAGATCTTGCAAAAAAACTTAATAACATTGACTTTCATCTATATGGAGATAAGACTTTTATAAACAATATATCTAAAACTAAAAATGTAAAAATTTTTGGATTTTCTAAATATTGCAATGTACCAAAAATATTATCAAAATATGAAATTGCTTTAATGCCTTATGGAAATTTTATTTCTGGAAGATTATCTAATATTAATTTAGCCGACTCAATTTCTCCACTTAAAATGTTCGATTACCTTGCTAGTGGAATTATAATTTTGGCTAGTGATCTAAAAGTTTATAAACATATTCTTAAACATAAAAAAAATTCTATTTTGATAAAAAATACAAAACTTGAAAATTGGCAAAATTGGATAAACGAAATTTTTAAACACAAGAACAAATATAATTATGTAAAAAAAAATGGGCTTATAACTGCTAATAAATATACTTGGTATAAAAGGGCAAACCAAATAATTAATTTTACCTAAAATTATAAAATGGAAAAAAAATTATTTTCAATAATTACTGTAACTTTAAATTCAAAATTAGATTTAATTGAAACTATAAAAAGTTTAAGAACCCAAGAATTTAAAGATTTTGAATATATTGTTATAGATGGAGGTTCAGTTGATGGAACAAAAGAAGTCATCAAAACTAATTTAGATATTATCGATAAATGGGTTAGTGAAAAAGACTCAGGAATATACGATGCAATGAATAAAGGCATCAAATTAGCTGATGGAATTTATATAGGAATGCTGAACGCTGGAGATAGATATAGTTCCAATGGTTTAAATATAATAAGTAATTATTTAAATAATAAAGATATTGATTTTATTTTTGGCTCTGTAATGAAAAAAACTCTGAGACATGGTTTTAAAAAATTTAGGATTTATTGGAATTTTGATTTTTATAGTAGTCATTCATCAGGCTTTTTTATAAAAAATGAATCTCAGAAAAAATTAGGAAGTTATAATTTAAAATATAAGATTTCATCTGATTACGATATGTTCTTTAGAATGATAGTCAAAAATAAGATGAAAGGTACCTCAACAAAAAAAGATGAAATTGTGGGACTTTTTAAATCAGGAACATCATATTCAAGCACATTTTCTTTTTATGAACATTTAATTGAAGAAACAAAGATTCGATTGGATAATAAACAGAATAAGTTTTTTGTTTTTCTAATTTATTGTGTACATTTTTTTAAGAATAGAAAAAGAGTAAAAGAGGTAAAATTTTTGGACGTTATTAAAAATTTTTTTACTTTTTAAATATTACTTTCATATTTTCTATCTAGATAAATATTCCTCTAATTTTTTGTAGATTATTTCAGCAATTTTGAATGAACCTTGTGGTGTTGTGTGTACTGGATCATAAAAATCTTTAATATCCATTTTTAAAATTTCATCCAATGGAATGAAAAAATATCCATTATTTTTAGAAAATTTTTTTATTTCATTATTTATCAAATATAATTTTTTATCACTTAAACCATCAAACTTTATTTGAGTTATAAAGATAGGCTTAAAATTTTCTTTAATTATTATTGTGTTTAATTTTTTTAGTTTAGATTTGAATTTCTTAATTAGAATTAAATCTTCCTTATCTAAATTTTTATGTAATTCTTTTGCAGAGTGAAAATCTATAAATTTAAAATTGTCATACAAATTATTATTTGTTAAATCGTAATTGAAGGTATTTTTTGGAAAAAATTTATTCTTAATAATTTTATATTTATCTACAATAAAACTGTTATTTTTGATATAATCTTTAAACTGTGCAAATTTTGTTTCACTTATTTTTAAATCTAAGTAAAAATTTTCTTTTATTAATCTATCGTTTATACCTAAGTAGAAGATAACGTATTCAGGTTCAAAATTAGGTATTTTTGGGAACCAATACTCAAAATCATTTATATAACCATTTAAAGATTTACCATCTGTCGATGCATTAAATATTCTAAATTGACTGTTAGAATTTTCAAATTTTTTATTAATGTGACCAACGATTGTGAGTTCTTCAGGAGTAAATCTTTGATTTCCAGTGCTTCCACCTTCAAAAATAATTTGAACATCTTGGGAATCAAATTCAACTCCTCTAAATCCCCAACGATTTCTTTTATAAAAAAATTTATAATCTTGTCCGTAAAATGAACTTTCAGTATGCCAATTTACTCTTCTTTCTTTTCTCATATAGATACCAAAATTTTCTTTTTTAAACCAAAAACCAAATAACATCTCAAATAAGCAAATAAAGATTATAAATATAAATATATTAACGACGATAATTTTGATTGATTTCATTTTTAAAGACGAGTTTGTTCAATTTAGAAATTATTTTTTTTTTAAGTCATGAAATATTATTGGCCATTCGAGAACTTTACAATTTTTGTTAAACCAAAAAGGTAAAAATCTTTCAGCTAAAAAACCATATATCCTTTGATTTCCATATCCATGTAAATCAAAACCAAATAAATTTTCACATTTCTCTAACCAACTAAAAATAGTTTCATAATACTCATTCATTATGTCTGTTGATCTAGTGATAAACATATTCCCCTGATTATATGAATTATTATTATAAATAAATTCTCTGAATTCATTTCTATTTTTTTTGTCTAAAAGCTCTATTGCTTTTTCAATTTTTCCAGTTCCATGAAACATATCAAACTGAAATTTCACATTTCTGTGTTTTTTAAAAATTGCTTTAGGATTTTGAATCAAAGCTTTTTTTCCATATTTTAAAAGTTTGATCCATTTAAAATCACCAACATCTTGATGATCGCCAAGTATTACATCATAATTTTTCCAGTTTTCAGATATTGAATTAATCACATTACCTTTAAAATCATTTTTATTTTTTTTAATAACTTCATTTGCCCAAAATCTTCTATAAGCACAAAATCCGTACCAATCAGTATTATTTTTGATTTTATTTAAATAATTTTTCCATATCCAGTAATGAAATGAATACTCACCATAAGAGCTATTTTTATGAGAAATATTATCGCCAGTATTATCTCTCCACCATTCATCTCTAAAATGATTTTTACCTAGTCCAACCGGAATATAATTTAAATTCTTAACATCATCTAAAAGATGATCGTCTAAACATAAACAAAACATTTTTAATTGCATAAAATCTAATTGTCACTTTCTTAAACCTATCCTCCTATGAATATCTGATTTTTTAATAGAGGAATAATATTTCAAATTATTAATATACCAGTTTACAGTTTTTTTGAGGCCATCAAAAAACTTGGTTTTTGGTTTCCAATTAAGTTCTTTCATTAATTTTGAGCTATTTAAAGCATATCTCTTATCATGACCAGGTCTGTCTTTAACAAACTGAATTTTTACTTTTTTTCCTAACTTAATTTTTGATTTTGAAATATGAATTAATTTTTTACAAATTTCTAAATTTATTTCATTTTTATTTGAACCAATGTTGTAAAAATTTCCAATCTTCCCCTTTTTAAAAATTTTTACTAGAGCTTCACAGTGATCTTTAACATAAATCCATTCTCTTGAATTTTTTCCATCTCCATAAATTGGAAGAACTTTATTAGATAAAATATTGTAAATTAATTTAGGTATTAATTTTTCAGGGTGTTGCTTTGGTCCATAATTATTTGAACAATTAGTTATAATCGCTGGGATTTTATATGTTCTTACATATGAAGAAACTAAATGATCAGATGATGCTTTTGATGCCGCATAAGGAGAACTTGGATTATAAGGATAATCTTCTTTTGTTCTTCCAGTGAGAATATCACCATAAACTTCATCCGTAGAAATATGTATAAGTTTCGATTTATTTTTTTTTGTAAATTCTTTAAAGCATTCTAACAAATTATATACCCCAACTATATTGCTATTTATAAAAATACTTGGATCATCGATTGATCTATCCACATGAGTTTCTGCTGCAAGATTAAAAATACCAATAGGTTTGTATTTGAAAAGAATTTTTTTAAATTTTTTATTAGCAATGTCACATTTAATGAATTTATAATTCTTAGATTTTTTAAATTCTCTAGTATTATAAAAATTTGATGAGTAAGTAATTTTATCAATATTTATAACAAAAAAATTTTTACTGATTAAAAGATTTATTAAGTTACTTCCAATAAATCCTAGCCCACCTGTAACTATAATTCTTTTTTTCATCTTATTAATGACCTGGAAAATCAATTAAGTTTTCTACCTTATAACCTTTTTTAATTAAATTGTCTGAACCATTTAGATCAAAAAGATTAATAACAAATATAAAACCAGCTATTTTTCCACCAGAAATCTCAACTAATTTTGCTGCAGCATTAGCAGTCCCTCCAGTAGCTATTAAATCATCTATAATTAAAACTTTATCTTTCTCATTAATAGAATCTTTGTGCACTTCAATAGTTGCAGTTCCATACTCTAATTCAAAATCTACAGAGTGAACTTGTGCTGGTAATTTATTTTTCTTTCTAAGCATTATGAATGGTCTTTTTAAAATAAATGATACAGCGGATGCAAAAACAAAACCTCTTGATTCTATAGCCGCAATTTTATTGAATTCTAATTTTTTCGATCTATCTACAATTTGATTTATTGTTTCTGAAAATGCTTTTTCGTCTTTTATTAGAGTAGTTATATCCCTAAATAATATCCCTTTTTTTGGGTAATCTGGAATAGATCTAATAAAATCTTTTAAATTCA
>MDTA01108273.1_pt1 | contig 12055 bp, 10 predicted proteins | sample 811151 | NCBI WGS metagenome assembly MDTA01 (sample SAMN05326648, study PRJNA326480) | marine metagenome | isolation source: seawater | place: Indian Ocean: South | collected 2010
AACTAATGAAGAATCTGTTCCTGAGGATTTAAGCCGCCCTGGCCACCTTTTTCCAATTATTGCTAAGTCTGGAGGCGTGCTTCAAAGAGCAGGGCATACAGAAGCATGTATAGATTTGTGTAATCTAGCTGGACACAAACCTACAGCCTTAATGGTTGAGATAATTGATGAAGATGGTAGAATGGCTAGAATGCCAAGCTTGAAGAAAATTGCAAAGAAATATAAGTTAACTCTTGTATCAATTGCAGAGTTAATTGAATACAGGAGAAAAAAAGAAATTTTAGTACAAGAGCTTACAAAGATTCCACTTCCCTCAAAATATGGAGATTTTACTCTTCGTCTTTTTGAAGATACTATTCATGGAGATCATCATGTTGCTTTAGTAAAAGGTGAGATAGAAAAAGATATAGAGGTTTTAGTTCGAGTTCACTCTCAGTGCTTGACAGGTGATATTTTTGGTTCGCATAGATGTGATTGTGGTGAGCAGCTTGATACAGCCCTTGAAAGGATTCAATCAAGCAAGGCTGGTGTTCTTGTATATTTGAGGCAAGAAGGTAGAGGGATTGGGTTAAAAAATAAAATTTTAGCTTACAAGTTGCAAGATGAGGGATTGGATACAGTTCAGGCAAATCATAAGTTAGGCTTCCCCAGTGATCTGAGAGAATATGGAATCGGAGCTCAAATTTTAAGATGTTGCAACGTAAGAAAAATGAAGTTGCTAACAAATAATCCAAGAAAAATAGTTGGGTTGGAGGGATATGGTCTTATCGTTTCTGATAGAGAGAGGCTTGAAATAAAACCAAATAAATCAAATAAAGATTATTTACTTACAAAAAAAAATAAGCTAGGTCACCTAATTTTAGATAAATAGTTAAAATGAAAATAGCCATCGTTAAAAGCAACTTTTATTCAGATCTTTCAGCCAATCTTCTTAAAGGAGCTAAAGAAGAATTTATCAAGCAAGGTGGGTTAGATGAAAACATTGAGATATTTGATGTGCCTGGGGCATTTGAAGTTCCAAGTGCAGTCTCAAAGATTCTTGTTGATAGCTCTTTAAAATTTGATGCACTTGTTACACTTGGAGTTTTAGTTAAAGGAGAAACAGATCACTACGAACATATTAGTAGATCTGTAACAGATAGAATATCTGAGCTTTCAGTAGATTCCTCTATTCCAATTGTTTATGGCATTTTAACTGTACAGAATATGAATCAGGCAAGAGATAGGTGTGACTTGAAAAATAAAAATAAAGGAGCTGAAGTAATGTCAGCTGCTATTGATATGATCAATTGTTTTAAAAAAGTTAAATAAAATCAAATATAAGCTATTAATACTACTTTCTTTTACATTTCTTTATAATCAATTTCAAGACTACTTCTGGGATCGTTCTACTTCCTACTTAAACTCCTATACAATGAGTATTTTTGAAGAAAAAATATATATAGGCTCATTAGTTGGACCTTATATGTATTCTATTGCAAATAATAGCTTTATTGATTTGAAGAATGAAGTTGATGCAAGGAGTGTATTAAGTATGTTACATTCTGACTTAGGAGATCTATGGATTTCTACAGGCTATCCTGTCCCTTCTGTTCAGGTTTTTAGAGATAATAAGCTATTAAAAAGTATAGAGAATCTTGATGTGGATGAGATAAGTAGCCTTACTCTTGGTGCCACTAAAGCATTTGCTGTTTATCAGCAAGGAGATATTAAAGGAATATTAGAGTTTGATCTAGACCAAGATCATATGCCAAACTATAAGGACTTTTATTCAAATCAATCAATTTCTAATCAAGTTTCAGAAGTTTCTAGAGTTTTTATTGTTGATAATTTTTTATACATAGTTACAAATGAAGGTTTGTATAAATCAAGCTTGGATCAAAACAAAAAACTTCAAAGTAGTTGGGAGTTAGTTTTTGAAAGTGCAAGCTTGCATGATGCTGTTTCAATTTATAACAAAATTTTTTTACTAGCTTCAGATAAATTATTATCTATTTCTAGTGATGGTGCTTTCGTCCAGGTTGATATAAGTTTTGAAGTTTTAAAGTTTAAAAAGTCAAATAATATACTTTTGGCTTACAGTCAAAATGAAGTGGTATCAATTTCTGAAGATTTACTTATTAATGAACTTTTCTCAATTGATTTTTCAGATATTTCAACTTACTTGATATCAATTGATGTTTCACCAAATGGAGATGTTTATGGCTATTTTAGTCAATTTGGTCTTGTCAACCTAAGCCAGAGAAGATTTTATTCTCCTTCTTCTAGTTTGCCAGGTAATGTTTCAGCTGTTTTTTCAAGCAAATCAAATCAATTTATTTTTAAAACAGATCTAGGTTTGCATATAAATGATAATGGTGAATACCTTAACCTATATCAACAAGCAAAAGAAGAGTATATTCCATTAAATAGTAGCCTAGATCAAATTAGTATAAACTCTAAAAGCTTAGATTACTCTAAAAACAATTTTTCAAATAATCTATCAAGAATTATTTATGGATCATCTTACAGCAATGTTTCATCTATTACAGTTAATGGAAATGGAAATATTATGTTTTCTATGGAAGATGTTTGTAGTTATTGTGATGATTCGGGGGAAGTTAGCTCATCGCATGGTGCGGTAGTTGAAGTGATAGGTTTAGATGAAACGAAGAGATATAGATCCATACCTACCAGCTTTATGGATGCAAATAATTATTGTTATGGAGGTGTCATTGGCATTAGTGAAAATAATATTATGAGCGTTAGTCAGCTAAATAAAGATCCTGATGGAAATATTTGGGCAGTTCAAAAAGAAAGTTCAAATTATAGATATGTTGCAGCTATTCAGAATAAAAATGAAATTTTAGATTGGAGACATATAACATCAAATAAGTTAACTGAATTGTATACTTCTAAAAGAAATAGTACAGGCTACTTTGATCATCCTACAGAAGTAAGCTTTAAGGGTAACTATGCTTGGATTGGTTTTGAGTTTCACGAAAACTCATCAAGTGGTGGAATTGGTGTCGTAGATTATAGTATGCTATGGAATGAATACACTGATGATTGTGAAAAATGGGAGGATGAATCTAATAATTGGATATGGTTAAATAATCAAGATCTTCTTCCTGGTTCTGAGTACGGATGTACTGCATGCCCATACCCCTCTGTTCTTTCTTTAGCCTTTGATAAAGATGGACTTCTTTGGGTTCTAACTCCTGGTGGAGTGAGAGCTTTTTATCCTACAACCTCATACAACTATGATGTTGGAAAATTAGAATTTAGTTTAACACCAATAGGATTAACTTACTTTTCTAATTTATCTTTAGAATATGGAGATAAACTTAGAGTTGATCCTCAAAATAATAAATGGCTCGTATCAAAAAATCATGGAATTTTTGTTATTCTTAATGACTTCAATCTATGGCCTACTAATGATGGATTAAATATTGAAAATAGTTTTTTACTAAGCAATAAGGTAAATGATATAGCTTTTGATAATAGTTCATCAAAAGCCTATATCGCAACTGATTTAGGTGTATCTATTTTGGATATTCCATTTGGAAGTGACAAAAAATCAGTAAACTTAAGTGTAAGCCCTAATCCATTTATTGTATCAGAAGATGCTAGCCTTACAATTAATAAAATATCTTCAGGATCAGTCATTAAAATATTAACACTAAACGGAACATTGGTTGATGAGTTTAAGTTAAGTGATCATGAATCAAGTTTGTTATATTGGAATGGTAAAACGAAGGATGGATCTACCATTCAAACAGGAGTTTATTTAGTTTCTGTTTATCACCCCTTGAATGGAACTGCAGTAACAAAGTTAGCGGTAATTAATAAATAGAGAAGTGGAAAAAAATATTTTAAAACAGTCAATTGATTTTTTAGTCAAAGATAAAAAATTAAAAACTTTAATAGAAAAATATCCTTATCCTAGATTCAAGCCTGATGATAATTATTTTAATGCATTATCTAAATCAATTATTTATCAACAGCTTAGTGGAAAGGTGGCTAAAATAATCTATAATAGATTCCTAGCTTTATTTAAAAAAGAAATCCCCAAACCTGAGCAGTATTTGGGCTTTGAAAATCATAAATTGAAAAGTATTGGATTATCTAAACAAAAAATAGATTATATAAAGAATGTTTCTAATTTTTTCATTAAAGATGGTTATAACATTAACTTTAAAACTGAATCAGAAAAAGAAATTGGCAGAAAATTAATAAAGATCAAAGGTATAGGTCAATGGACAGTTGATATGTTTATGATGTTTACATTGTGTAAAACAGATATTCTACCAGTTGGGGACTTAGGAATTAAAAATGCCTTTAAAGAATTATACAATTTAAAAGAATTGCCATCTGAAGGTTTTATGTTAGAAAAGGCATTAGCTTGGAAGCCTTATAGAACCATTGCTTGTTGCTACTTGTGGATGATTGTTGATGATGGAGATGTTTGGTAAAAAAATAATAACTAATGCCTAAAATAAAAATTTCAAAACCATATATTTTTCCAAATCTAAATAAAAAAATACAAAATCGAACAGTTCTAGCTGCAATGACAAATAAGCAGAGTTTTAGTAATGGGATTATATCTAATGATGAAATTAATTGGTTACTAGAAAGAGCTAAAGGTGGTTTTGGTATAATAACAACAGCCGCCACAAATGTTTCTGTTGAGGGAAAAGCATGGGATGGCGAGTTTGGTGTATACGATGATTCACATATACCAAATTTAATTAAGTTAACTTCAGCTATTCATCAAACTGAAAGTCTTATTTTTGCTCAGTTATTCCATGGAGGTGCAAAGTCACCCCAAAAAGTAACAGGATTTATTCCTGTTTCTGCAAGCGAGTTGAGTTGTAAGGAATCCTTCTCAGGTAAATCTAAAAAGGCCTCAGAAAGTGATATAAGAAAAATAATTAATGATTTTACTATAAGTGCAATTAGGTGTTATAATGCAGGATTTGATGGAATTGAGTTACATGGTGCACATGGATATTTGATATCGCAGTTTTTAGGAAAAAAAACAAATTTAAGAAATGATGATTGGGGTGGAGAATTAGCAAATAGATCTAGATTGCTGGTTCAAATTTTAAAATCCATTAGAAATAATGTACCAGAATCATTCATTATTGGTGTTAGAATTTCACCTGAAATAGAAAGCTTAGGGATTGAATTAAGTGATTCAATAGATCTAGTTGAAATTTTAAGTAAAGAGTCTGTAGACTTCATTCACTTATCATGCTGGGATGTTTTTTCTAAGTCAAACTCAATTGCAAATAATCAAAAAACATTTACAGAAATAATTACAAGTAGTTATAAAAAATTGCCAACAATTATAAGCACTGGCAATGTATGGTCAAGTAAAGATGCTCAGAACTTGTTAAAGCAAGGTGCCGATTTAGTTGGAGTTGGAAGAGTTGCAATAGGCCATCCAAACTGGGCAAAAAATGTTTCAGATATAGATTATAAACCTAAAAGACCTCCTTTTAGTGTTGATGAGTTAGAAAATGCAAAGTTAAATGAAACATTTATATCTTATATGAGGAATTGGAACAAATTTATTAAATGAAGTTATTTAAATAGCTATTCATAAAAGTGGGTTTAGTTGGTTTGTTCATTTAATACCTTATTCATTATTATTTTTTAAAATTTCTCTTAAATCCTTGTATCCTTGATAAGCAAAAAGGAAAAATATAAATAGTAGAGAAAAAATGCTAAAAACTAGTGTGAACTGCCAAAGTAATTTCCACATTAGTTTCTCTCCTCTTTTTTTACATCTGGAAAAAAAATTGATCCGATTATCATTAGAATTATACTTGTGGCAAGACAGGCAAGACCTACCTCTTCTGCACTTAAATAACTACTCCTGAAATACTCCAATCCGAATATTGATGACAGACCTCCCAAAAGAGCTAGCTGTGCACCAGTGGAGCTTGCACCTTTCCAGTAAATGCCAAAAACTATAACAGAAATTGCACCCGTGAAATATATCGCACCAGTAATGCCTAAGTAACTCCAAATTGCATCAGTTCCTTTGTAAAACATTCCCCAATAAAATATATATATTCCTAAAATAACAATTAGAATTCTTGTAAATAGTATTTTTTTTTCTGAAGAAATTTTTCTGCCGGCTAAGGGCTCAATAATATCATTTGTTATTATACTGCTCCAGCATAACAAATAGCTATCATGTGTACTCATAAACGCAGCAAGCATTCCTGCAACTACTAAACCAAGCACACCCGTAGGAAGGATTTCAGATAAGAACGAAGGCATTAGAAGAAGATCATTATCAAACCTAGTATTATGCATGTAAATGAATGCACATATTCCAATAAATGCAGGCACAATAAATCTGATAAGAAAAGAGAATGATGACCAAACATATTGTTTTTTTACTATCTCAGGGCTTTTTAAAGCTAGTATTCGAGTAATTGCTGTAGGCCAAATAACGGCACTTACAAAGCCTAAAACTATTTGCCAAGAGATGTAGTAACCTCCCTTAGAGGTAAATGGGTTGTAAATATCTTGTCCCTTGCTGTGCATATCAATAAATAAAAAAATATCTGACCATCCAATCGCCTTAATTGAATAATAGATAGCAATCAGCATGCCAATAGATAGAACAATAAATTGTATGTAGTCAGTAATAATAACGGAGATCATACCTCCTGAAATTGTATATGTTAAGACAAGCAAGAGAAGTATAAACATTATAAGTATAAGGTTGAATTCACTATTAAGATTAAAAACACCTTGGATAAACATAGCTCCAATTTTAAGAAAAAGCCCCATATTAAGGACTCCTCCAAGAACAAGTATAATTGCTCCTAAAACTCTAACATTTTTATTAAATCTAAGTTCATAGTATTCAGGAATACTTTTAATTTTCAGTTCTCTAAGCTTTGTAACAACAAATCCAGTTAATCCAATTATGAGAGTCACTATAAATGCTATAGCGCCTATATGAAATGAAGAAAAAAGATCTCTTGCTCCAGTTTGTGCATTGTACATCACAGTAATTAGCCCAAGCTCAGTTCCAAGCATTGTTACAACGCCAAGTGCAAGTCCAACATTTCTATTGGCAACCATAAAGCTGTCAAAGTTTTCAATGTAGCGATTTGTTCTAATCCCAACAAAAAATATTAGAGATAAATAGGCTATAACAATCGCTGTATCTAACCCCGTCATGCAGCTTCTTTATGAAGATATGTTTTAGGCTTGAAATACTTAAGAATAGGCAGAAAAAACAAAGCAGTACATAGCATTAATCCTGCGTAAAAAATAAAGTACGAGGCTGTATATTTATCTGCAACGATAAAACTTGCTGGCATTATCTTATTAAAAATTGTAGTGAAAATATTTCCAAAAGCTATTGAAACCATAAATATCCCCATTACTATAGATTTCATCGAGTTTGGAGCTTGGGTGTATGAAAACTCTAGGCAGGTTATAGAAACAAAAACCTCAGAAGTTGTTAAAATTGCATATGCAAAAACTTGCCATGCAATCGAAGGCTTAAATCCAAGTTCAATTTGATATTGGAGGTAGCCAATTATTAGAAAAGATGGAACCGCTAAAAATAGGCCTATACTAATTTTTCTAAGAGGAGTTAAATCAAATTTTGTTTTCAGCCATGGGTAAATGTAGTATGAAAGTAGTGGAACTAAAATTAAGATCATTATTGGGTTTACTGCTTGTATCTGTGACTCAAGCCAATTAATTCCAAGCCAATGTCTATTTAAATCTTTAGCTTGAAGAACCCATGTTGAGCCTGTTTGATCAAAAAGAGCCCAAAAAATCATTATAAATATATATACTGGAAGCAGTTGGATAATTCCTGCAATATTTTCTTTCTTTTTTATTTCATTTATAAAGTCTTTTCCTGATGGTGGTATATGAATAAAGACATTTCTTCCAGCCCAAAATAGAACTGTGGCAATAAACATTAGAAGGCCAGGAACGCCAAAGGCTATTGAAGGTCCATACAGTTTAAGCAATATAGGTGTTAGCATGGTTGATGCAGCAGCACCTAAATTTATTGATAGATAGAACCATCCAAAAACTTTTTCAAGTAAATGAGAGTTTGATTTTCCAAATTGATCACCCACATGAGCTGAAACACAGGATTTTATTCCACCGGCACCAATAGAAATCAATGTCAATCCATACATAAGTCCTAGCCTGGTTTCATCGATGGCTAGTGTGAAATGTCCTAGACAGTAAACAATTGATAGAAAAAGAATAGTTTTGTATTTACCTAAAAAGATATCTGATATAATTGCTCCAATTAGTGGAGTTAAATAAACTGCAAAAGTAAAGGTATGGTACCAAGAGGTAGCATCTTGATTTGAAAGAACATCAAGCTCTCCATTAGAATCCATTAAATATTGTGTCATAAAAACAATTAAGATAGTTTTCATTCCATAGAAACTAAATCTCTCAGCAAGCTCATTTCCAATTATATAAGGAATGCCTTTAGGCATTTTATCAGATGATCTTGGTGCAGTTAAATATTTATTCATATTTTTTTCTTTAGACATATAGTTAAATAATCTTTTTAATTTATAGTTGTAAGTTTCTATAAATTAATTAAAAGAACTATGGAAAAACATAAATATTCTCCAGATTTAGTTAATTACTCAAGGCTGTCAACAGTAGAAGTATCTGTTGGAGGAATCCCCCTGGGCGGAAGTAATCCAATTAGAATTCAATCAATGACTACAACTAATACAATGGATACTGATTCTACAGTTGAGCAATCAATTAGAATGATAGATGCAGGATGTGAATACGTTAGAATTACTGCCCCAAGTATTAGAGAGGCTAAAAACTTATACAATATAAAGAAAAAACTGCTTAGCCGTGGATATAAAACCCCATTAGTTGCAGATATACATTTTACGCCTAATGCTGCAATTGAAGCTGCAGAAATAGTTGAAAAGGTTAGAATTAATCCGGGGAATTATGCTGATAGAAAAAAATTTGAATTTATAGAATATTCAGATGAAACATATAACGATGAATTAGAAAGAATTTATAAACGATTCAGTCCACTTGTAGAAGTTTGCAAAAAGAATGGAACTGCTATGAGAATTGGGACAAACCATGGATCTTTATCAGATAGAATTTTAAGTAGGTATGGTGATACTCCTGAAGGTATGGTTAGGTCGGCTTTAGAATTCGTTGATATTTGTGAAGATAACAACTTTCATCAGATAGTCATTTCAATGAAATCCAGTAACGTTCGTGTTATGATTCAAGCATACAGGTTGCTTTCCTTTCATATGCAAAGTCGAAAATATTCTTATCCACTGCATTTAGGTGTAACTGAAGCAGGAGATGGGCATGATGGAAGGATAAAATCAGCAATTGGAATTGGTAGTTTATTGGAAGAAGGCATTGGTGATACAATTAGAGTATCTCTAACTGAAGAGCCAGAACTTGAAATCCCTGTTGCTCGTGAGATAGTTGATAGGATTGCTATGATTAAGTCTCAAAGCTATAAATTTAGCCATAAAGCATTAACTGTAGAGAGCCCTTTCGAATATAAAAAGAAAGAAACTAATAAATTTGATATTATTGGAGGGGATCAAGTGCCTAGAGTAATAATTGATTGTTCTGGCAATAGTATAAATTTTGAATCTTTGTCAAAGTTAGGTTATTCATATTTTAATAAGATCGATAAGTGGGGTATTTCTGATAATGCATGTGATTATATATTTCTAGGTTCAAAGTCTGTTCCAAAGTCAAGCCCAGAGAATCTAAAATATCTCCAAGATTATTCAAAGTGGGTAGAAAAATCAGATGATCCCCTAGTTTCTCCTGTTTTTTATTATAAGGATTTAGATAAAGCTTTGTTGGTAAAAGATAGGTTGAATTTTGTTGTTGTAAATGATCAAGAGATTTTTAACCAAGGTTTTTCAATTTCAAAAGATCATAGTTGTTGTATCATTTTAAGAAGCAACTTGACTTCATTTAAGTACGTTAAACAGTCAATACTAAAACTTAAAGCTCTAAGTATTAATTGTCCTGTAGTCTTATCTTCTAAATCCTTTGCAGGTGAGATTTCAGATAAATACATTGTTAACTCGAGTATTTATTTAGGAGGAATGCTAATTGATGGCTTGATAGAAGGTATTTTGTTTGAAGGTACATCAAATCAACAATTAGACTCTATGAACAATCATGCCTTTAACATACTCCAGGCAACTAGATCAAGGATTTCAAAAACAGAGTATATTTCTTGCCCCTCATGTGGTAGAACATTGTTTGATTTGCAAGAAACAACATCAATGATCAGATCCAAAACAGATCACCTCAAAGGCATTAAAATTGGCATAATGGGTTGCATAGTTAATGGGCCTGGAGAGATGGCTGATGCTGACTACGGCTACGTAGGGACTGGACCCGATCGAATTTCTCTCTACAAAGGACAGGAGCTTGTTAAAAGAGGGATCCCATCTAAAAGAGCCTTAGATGAGCTTATAGTGTTAATAAAAGAAAACGGAGACTGGGTAGATCCTTTTTGATATCTAGATTGTAATATTTTTCCATAAAGTATTATATTAACCCTCTTTATGAAGTTACTGATTAAACCACTAAACGATATTTCTATGTCCTTTTATAAGAACCATGGGCACTTCCATCAAGGGGATGCAGGCTTAGATCTTTACGTTTTAGAGGATGTTACTTTTGAACCAGGTGAAACTAAACTGATTAAGTTTGGGATATCCTGTGAGAGTGAAGATGGAGGTGCTTATTATCTTTTTCCAAGATCAAGTATCTCTAAGACGCCACTAAGAATGTCAAATTCAATTGGGCTTATTGATGGTGGATATAGAGGTGAGATTATGGCTTCCTGCGATAACATAAAGGATTCCACATATAAAGTTGAAAAAGGACAAAGACTTTTCCAAATAGTTTCATCTGATCTTGCTCCTATTAACTTCAGTCTTGTAGACACCTTGACAGACACTACTAGAGGAAAAGGTGGATTTGGAAGTACAGGAAAGTAGAAGTACTGACTATTTGTCATGCTCTCATTGTTGGCACAGAGTTTGCGTTAAACTTAATATCAATCAATTAACAAATAGATAGAGGAGTAATAAAAATATGAAACTAAAACCACTTGAAGATAGAGTAGTTGTATTGCCACAAGCAGCTGAAGAGAAAACGGCTTCTGGTATTATCCTTCCAGACACAGCAAAGGAAAAGCCTCAGATGGGCAAAATACTTGCTGTAGGACCTGGGAAATCTAGCGATACTGGATCTATGATTAAAATGTCACTTAAATCTGGTGATAAAGTTCTTTATGGAAAGTATTCTGGAACTGAAGTTAACTATGAAGGCGATGAGGTTCTCATAATGAGAGAGTCTGATGTGCTTGCAGTACTTTAAACAATTAAAATAAATAAGTGTAGGAGATAAAAATGGCAAAGAACATAGATTATAATTCAAATGCAAGAACTACCCTAAAGGTAGGTGTGGATAAACTTGCTGATGCTGTAAAAGTTACCTTGGGACCAAAAGGTAGAAACGTAGTAATAGATAAAAAGTTTGGAGCTCCAACAATGACCAAGGATGGTGTTACTGTTGCAAAGGAAATTGAATTGGAAGATGCAGTTGAAAATATGGGCGCACAAATGGTAAGAGAGGTTGCCTCTAAAACTTCTGATGTTGCAGGAGATGGAACTACAACAGCAACAGTACTAGCTCAGGCTATAGTAACAGAAGGAATGAAAAACGTGGCTGCTGGTGCAAACCCTATGGATTTAAAGAGAGGAATCGATAAATCTGTAAATCAGGTCGTAGATTATCTTAAAAAGTTAAGCAAGAGTGTTTCTAAAAAAGATGAGATAAATCAAGTCGGAACTATTTCTGCTAATAATGATGACTCTATTGGCTCACTTATTGCGGATGCAATGGAAAAAGTTGGGAATGAAGGTGTTATTACAGTAGAAGAGGCAAAAGGAACTGAAACTTTTCTAGAAACTGTTGAAGGTATGCAGTTTGATAGAGGCTACCTATCTCCATACTTTGTAACTAATGCAGATAA
>MDTA01038703.1_pt1 | contig 12050 bp, 8 predicted proteins | sample 811151 | NCBI WGS metagenome assembly MDTA01 (sample SAMN05326648, study PRJNA326480) | marine metagenome | isolation source: seawater | place: Indian Ocean: South | collected 2010
CTATAGCCTCAATAAAAAAAATGCTTGCAACAAGCTAAAACCTTAATTAATCATTAAGGTCATGAACTTAATCCAACATTTTGTAGATGGTAAAATTTTCAAAGGTACTTCAAATAGAAGTGGAAAAGTTTTTAACCCTGCAACTGGAGAACAAAGTGCAAATGTTAGCTTCGCAACAACCGATGATGTTAATAAAACTGTACTAATTGCAAAAAAAGCTTTCACTAATTGGTCAAACAAAACGCCTCTATCAAGAGCAAGAGTTTTATTTAAGTTTAAAGAGTTAATTGAAAAAAATTCAGACGAACTTACAAAAATAATTGTATCTGAACATGGTAAAGTTTATGAGGATGCCAAAGGTTCCTTAACAAGGGGCTTGGAAGTAGTTGAGTTTGCATGTGGAATACCTCAATTACTAAAAGGTGAGTTTACCGAAAATGTTGGAACAAATGTCGATAGTTGGTCAATGAGACAACCATTAGGAGTTTGTGCAGGGATCACGCCTTTCAATTTTCCTGCTATGGTACCTATGTGGATGTTTCCTGTGGCTATAGCTTGTGGAAATACATTTGTACTAAAACCCTCAGAGAAAGATCCATCTTGTTCAATGAGATTAGCAGAGCTATTTTTAGAAGCAGGTTTACCTCCTGGAGTTTTTAATGTTGTAAATGGTGACAAAGAAGCTGTAGATGCAATAATTAATAATAAAGAAATCTCAGCTGTAAGTTTTGTTGGTTCTACTCCAATTGCAAAATATATTTACGAAAATTGTGCAAAAAATGAAAAAAGGGTTCAAGCACTTGGCGGTGCAAAAAATCATTGTGTAATCATGCCAGATGCAGACATTGATCAGGCAGTAAACGGATTAATGGGAGCAGCCTATGGCTCAGCAGGAGAACGTTGTATGGCCCAATCCGTTGCAGTTGCTGTTGGAAAAATTGGAGACCCTTTAGTTCAAAAACTTTCAAAAAAAGTCGAAGCTTTAAAAATTGGTCCAGGACTAGATAAAAATTCAGAAATGGGACCATTAGTTACAAAACAACATTTAGAAAAAGTGAAGGGTTATGTTGATTTGGGAGTGAAAGAAGGAGCCGATCTTATTGTTGATGGTAGAAATTTAAAATTACAAGGTTATGAAAAAGGGTTTTATTTAGGTGGGTGCTTATTTGATAATGTTAAAAAAAGCATGAGAATTTATAAAGAAGAAATATTTGGGCCAGTTTTATCGGTTGTCAGAGCAAAGAATTACGACGAAGCTTTAAAATTAGTTAATGATCATGAGTTTGGAAATGGAGTGAGTATTTTTACAAGGGATGGAGATACGGGTAGATCATTTTCTAGTAATGTTCAAATTGGAATGGTGGGTATAAATATTCCTATCCCAGTTCCAATGGCTTTCCACAGTTTTGGAGGCTGGAAAAGGTCTCTCTTTGGAGATCAACATATACACGGACCTGAAGGTGTGCGTTTTTATACGAAATTAAAAACAATAACATCAAGATGGCCCTCTGGAATTAAGTCAGATCCAGAATTTATTATGCCAACTATGAAGTAATCATGAAAAAAAAAATTTCTTTAATCGGAGCAGGTCAAATCGGAGGAACGCTTGCTCATCTAATTGCTTTAAAACAACTCGGTGATATAGTTTTATTTGATGTAGACGAAGGAGTTGCCAAGGGAAAAGCTTTAGATATTGCGCAATCATCAGCTGTTGAAGGATTTGATCTTAATTTAACAGGAACTTCAAATTACAATGATACAGAAAATTCAGATGTAATTATAATAACCGCAGGTGTTCCAAGAAAACCAGGTATGTCCAGAGACGATTTGTTAGGCATTAACCTTAAGATAATCAAACAGGTTTCTGAGGGAATTAAATCAACATCACCAAATGCATTTGTTATTTGTATAACTAATCCTTTAGACGTTATAGTTATGGCACTACAAAAATACACAGGTTTTAAAAAATCTAAAGTAGTAGGTATGGCTGGAATTTTGGACTCTTCAAGATTTAAGTATTTTTTATCAACAGAACTAGGTATTCCAGCAAAATCGATTAAATCTTTCGTATTAGGAGGGCACGGGGATACAATGGTTGCAATGACTAATAATACCTTCATAAACGAAAAACCGTTAAGTGAAATTATCAAAACTGGAAAATTACCTGAAACAAAATTGAAAAAAATTATCGACAGGACAAAAACTGGAGGAGCTGAAATAGTTAAATATTTAAAAAAAGGTTCTGCATTTTATGCGCCCGCTTCTTCCGGTATTGAAATGGCAGAGTCTTATTTAAAAGATTTAAAAAAAGAACTACCATGTGCAGCTTTTTTAGATGGAGAGTACGGTGTAAGAAATTTATATGTAGGTGTTCCAGTTATAATCGGAAAGAATGGTGTTGAAAAAATAGTTCAGATCAATTTATCCGATGAAGAAAAAAATAATTTTTTAAAGTCAATAAATGCTGTTAAGGAATTATTCGAGTCAGCAATTAAAATTGACCCGAATTTAAAATAAAAAAATTTGAAAAAAATAAATACAAATCTATTATCATTAATTCTTTTTAGTATATCTGTATTATTCCCAATATACTTTGGTTTCAAAGGCGTACTTCCAATTGATAGTTTTTTAATTTTTAACAGTGGTTACAATATACTTAATGATTTTCACCCTTTCAAAGATTATTGGTCTATTACCGGACCTCTTTTAGATTATATCCAATTTGTTTTTTTTAAAATATTCGGTATTAATTGGGTATCTTATACTGCTCATTCTGCGTTTATAAACTTAATTCTATCTTTTTTCTCTTTTTATTTTTTCAAAAAACTTGGACTTAGCAAGTTACTTTCATTTTGTGCCGCAATTGGAATTTCGATATTAGCATATCCGCAAACAGGTACTCCGTTTATGGATCACCATGCATTTTTTTTTTCATACATTTCAATCTGCTTTTTGATTCTTGGAGTTAAATTTGATAAAAAAAAATATTGGCTTATATCCCCTTTTTTCTTATTTCTATCATTTTTTTCAAAACAAATTCCTTCGGCATATATAGGAATTTTTTTAATATTTTTTTTAATTCTTTATTTTTTTTTGAAAAAAGATAAATTAGCAAATATTCTTTATTATTTATTTAGTGTTTTTTTTTCAATTTCTCTTTTTATATTTATCTTATACTTTAATGAAATACCTTTTAAAAACTTTATCAATCAATATTTATTTTATCCTATCGATATAGGAAATGAGAGATACGTAAATTTTAAATTTGATTTAAAGAACACAGTATTTCAATTCAAATTTATATATTTTTCAGTTATACCCTATTTTTTCTCGTTTATTTATTTTTTTAGGAAAATAAATAAAGAAGATAAAAAAAATGAGATATTAATTTTTTCACTCATAATTGGATTATTTGTAATATTTATTTATGCTCAACTAATGACACTAAATCAGGTATTAATTTTTTTTATCATTCCATTTTTCTTAGTTTTCTCTAAATTATATTCTCAAAATTATGATCAGAAGAATTTAGTATTTTTCTATATAATTTTGATTTTTCTTATTTCATTAACTAAATATCATATACGTTTTAATATTGATAAAAAATTTATGGAATTATCCGGAGTGGATTTTGAAATTTCAGAAGATGCTATTTTGTTGGATAAAAAACTATCTGGAATTAGATGGATAACTCCAAAATTCAAATACAACCCAAAAAAAGAAATAGAACTACTATTGACTTCAAAGAAACATTTAGAAAAACAAGATGAAAATTTTATTTTAATTACTGACTATCAATTCTTACCAGCGATAATGAATCTAAAGACTATCTCACCAAATAAATGGTATGATGGACAAAGTATCCCAGAAAAAAATAATAAGTACTTTAAAAATTATTTAAATTTTTTTATTAAAAAATTAAATGCACAAAATATAAAATATGTTTATTTATTAGATAAGGATAAATCTTATTTAGAAATTATTTTTGAGGATAAAAGTTGTTTAGATTTTGAGGTTATTAATGATTTATTAATCCAAGCAAATATTAAAGAGTGTAATTTAAATAAATAAATATTTTTAATTTTCAGCATTTTCTATTTCTTTAGTTATTTTTTTTAGAAACTTATTTAATAGTTTTGCGTCGCTTTCTGATAGAATTCTGTCATTATTTATTGAACTCTCTACTTCATCTCTGACTTTTTGCTTAATTTTAATTGCCATTTCCTTACTAAAAAGTTCATTTATTTTAGAATCATATTTTTTGATTTGCCTCGATATTGTTATTTCAAATATGATTAAAAATAAAAAAAATACTATCAATGATTTATAGATGAATGTTTTCATTATTTATTTAAATTTTTTCTTTTATATACTTCGTTAATTAATATATTGCCTCTTCTAATTTCAAAAAACTTTTTAAACTCTGATGGAATTTTATATTTATCATCAAAATCTGTATTCACTTCATAATTAAAGTTGTTAAATACATATTCTGCATTATCATAATTTTGTCCAAGAATCACAATTTTTTTACTTTCCTTCTCACCAAGCATTATTTTACTTAAATGTAAATCTACAAAACTTGCAGAAGCAACTCTATAAACTTTTTTATCAGAGTCCAATTTTAGTATTTTTTTTAGAGCATCTGTGTTTGCAACACCCCAATAGTCAATTTGAAAAAGTTGATTTGCTTTTTTTTCAAAAAGAATATTAAAATAAGAATGCTGATAGGGGTGCATTTTAATAATACTAAAAATATTGTTTGATAAAATTACCAAACAAAAAAATATAATAATTTTATTTGAAATTATTTTTTTGTAGTAGGTCATCAAAAAATTTAGAGAGTATATTAGTTGAATAATAAACAAGGGGTATAAAAAATAAAAATGTCTCCAACCATTATAAATTACAGAGTTAATTAAAATACTTGCAAAAAGCGGTATAAAAATTAAAAAGAAATTATATAAAATTATCTTTTCTTTATCGCTTCTCCAAATATCATTATAATTTTTATCTTTGTCTATAGAAAATAATCTTTTTACTAATCTTTTAATTGTAAAAAAAATTCCAAGTAATCCAAAAATAGTTATTAAAACAGGAACAGTCGCAAAAAAAATTCCAAATAAGTAATGCCAAGGCAAATTTGAGGATTTATAAAAATTTCCAAAATAAAAAACTTCTAAAAAGTCCATTCTTTTGAAATCCGAAAACAATACAAAAATCTCTAAAAATTTTTTTAATGGTTCCTCCCAAAGGAATGGATATGAGATTAAAAAAATAATTATATTTAAAAATATAATAATTAATAAATATTTTAATTTGTATTTTATCAAAGTATTTTTTATTAAGCAGTCTATTAATACAAAAAATGAAAATAAAAATGGAATATAAATTGCGACAATTCTTATATTCATCGCTAAGGCCGATGTTAATGCTAGCATTAAAGAATTTCTATAATTTAAATTTTTAAATGATTTTATTGAAAAATATATGGCTATAACAAAAATAGACAAAAACGCTAAATCCTTGCTATTATAAAAGCTATGGGCAAAAATTCTTGGGGTTGTGTAGAGTAAAATTACACCAAAATATGATAAATATTTATTTTTGAATATATTGAAACAAATTAAGTAGAAGAAATATAAAGAAAATAAAAATAAAGCATGATTTAAAATATGTCGTGTAAAATATATTTCAGAGTAGTTTTTTGTGTTTAAAAATATTTCAACGAATAGAATATTTAAAACTTCCAAAAAAGCCCCATAATACCTATCACCCCAACTATTTAAATCTGGTATATTTTTAAAAAGAGTTTCATTTAAGTGATTAAACGAAAAAAAATTGTATAAAAATTTTAAATTAACTAACCCATTAACTCTATTTATCTTTTCATCTATAGAAATTCCAAAATCTTTGTATATACTTAACCCTATTATTAATAATATGGCTATAAATAAAATATTGAAGTATTTAAAAAATAGTTTAGTCATCTTGAAATCAAGAAAGTTTAAGATATAAAAATTAAACTTTTAATGCAACTTAACACTTCTAATGAATATACATGAACATCAAGCAAAAGAAATTTTAAAGGAATTTGGTGCACCAATTACTGAAGGAGTAGTAGCTTTTAATATTGATAATATAACAAAAAAAATTGAAACTATTAATTCTGACAAATTAGTCTTAAAAGCACAAATACATGCGGGTGGTAGAGGAAAGGCTGGTGGGGTTAAACTAATTAAAAAGAGTGAAATTTTAGATGAAGCCAAAAAGCTATTCGGAAAAGTTTTGATCACACCGCAAACTGGTCCTGAAGGCAAAGAGGTAAAAAGAATATATATTCAAAAAGCATATGATATTTCAAAAGAGCTATACTTATCTTGTCTAGTTGATAGACAAAGTGGAAAGCTAGCTTTCATTAGTAGTACCAAAGGAGGTGTTGATATAGAGGCAGTTGCTAAAAAAAATCCCGAAAAAATTATAACTACAAAAATTGAATTTAAAAATTCACTTAGTGACGATGATGTAGAAAATATAATCAAAATATTTGGATTCAATGAAAGTCAAAGGAAAGATGCATCAAGGCTTGTTAATGCTATGTATAATTCATTGATCAAAAAAGATGCATCTTTAATTGAAATCAATCCCCTGGTAATTACAAAAGAAAATAAGATACTTTGTTTAGATGCAAAAATGAATTTTGATGATAACGCAATTTTTAAACATCCAGATATTTTGAAACTTAGAGACCTAAACGAAGAAGATCCTGCAGAAATAAAAGCCAGCGAACATGATTTAGCTTACATAAAACTTGATGGTTCAATTGGCTGTATGGTGAATGGTGCAGGATTAGCCATGGCAACAATGGATATAATAAAACTTCACGGCGAGGAGCCAGCTAATTTTCTTGATGTAGGAGGCGGAGCAAGTAGAGAAAAAGTATCAGCAGCTTTTAAAATTTTGCTTGCAGACAAAAATGTAAAAGGAGTTTTAATAAATATCTTTGGGGGCATAATGAGATGTGATGTCCTTGCGCAAGGTGTTGTTGAAGCAGCCAAAGAAGTAAAATTAAGTGTACCTTTAGTAGTTCGTCTAGCAGGAACTAACTACAAAGAAGGAAAAAAAATTTTAGAAAAATCTAATTTAAAAATTTTATCCGCAACTAATTTAAATGATGCGGCAAAAAAAATCGTTGGAGCGATAAAATAAAAATGTCTGTTTTAGTCGATAAAAATACAAAAGTTATCTGCCAAGGCTTTACTGGAAAGCATGGTACTTTTCATTCTGAGCAGTCAATAAAGTATGGAACAAACTTAGTGGGAGGAGTTACGCCAGGAAAAGGCGGTGAAAAACATTTAGATCTACCTGTTTTTAATACTGTAAAAGAAGCAAAAAGCAAAACTAGCGCAACAGCTTCAATGATATATGTACCAGCAAAGTTTGCTGCAGATGCAATAATAGAAGCTATTGAAGCAGAAATAGATTTAATTGTTTGTATTACCGAAGGTGTTCCAATTCTTGATATGATCAAGGTAAAAAAGTTATTGAAAAATAGCAAAAGTATTTTAATTGGACCTAATTGTCCTGGAATAATTACACCAAATGAATGTAAAATTGGAATTATGCCTGGTGAAATTCATAAAAAAGGAAAAGTTGGAATTGTTTCACGTTCAGGTACATTAACCTACGAAGCAGTAGCGCAAACTACAGAAAATGGATTGGGACAGTCAACTTGTATTGGGATTGGAGGAGATCCTATTAATGGAACAAATTTCATAGACTGCCTTGAATTATTTTTCAAGGATCCAGATACAGATTCCATAATAATGATCGGAGAAATTGGTGGATCTGCTGAGGAAGAAGCATGCGAATTCATAAAAAAATCAAAAATTAAAAAACCTATTGTAGGATTTATTGCAGGACTTACAGCTCCACCTGGTAGGCGTATGGGCCATGCTGGCGCTATTATTTCAGGAGGAAAGGGAGGTGCTGAAAATAAAATTGAAGTAATGAAATCTGCAGGTATAACTATTTCAAAATCCCCAGCAGATATAGGAAAAACACTTTATGACAAACTTAACAGTTGAAAATTTATTTTTTATGTTAATATGTACATATTAAATAATGTCTACATCTAAAAATAATAACATTTATACGAAAACTTCTTTTTTAAGCAGTAACAGTTCAGAGTTCATTGAACAATTGTACAAAGATTATGCAGAAGATCCAAGCAGTGTACCATCTGAGTGGAGTGAATTTTTTTCTGGCTTAAAGGATCAAAAAGATAAAATATTAAAAACTATTGATGGTCCCAGCTGGTCTCCAAATAGAACTAAAAAAATAATTCCCTCAAATGGTAATATTATTTCAGATAAAGTATCCAAACCAGAAGAGAATACTAATACACTTCAATCTCTTTCGAGTTCTGCAAAAGAATCAGTTAGAGCCAATATGCTTGTAAGAGCTTATAGAATAAGAGGACATCTAATATCAGAATTAGATCCACTGGGTCTTTTAAAAAGAAATGAACACCCAGAACTAAAACCAGAAACATATGGTTTTTCAAATAAGGATTTAAATAAAAAAATATTTCTTGATGGCGTACTTGGAATACAGACAGGATCTCTAAAAGAAATTTTATCAATTGCAAAGAAAACTTATTGTAAAAATATTGGTTTTGAATTTATGCATATGTCCGATCCAGAAGAAAGAAAGTGGATTAGAGATAGAATTGAAGGAAAAGAAAAAATAATTACATTCACAGATAATGGAAAAAAAGCGATACTTAATAAATTAATTGAGGCTGAAGGATTTGAAAAATTTTTACACGTAAAATTTGTTGGTACTAAAAGGTTTGGTTTAGACGGAGGCGAAGCTCTTATCCCTGCTTTGGAACAGATAATTAAAAGAGGAGGTCATTTAGGGGTCAAAGAAGTCAAGATTGGTATGTCGCATAGAGGAAGACTTAATGTTCTTGCCAACATGATGCAAAAACCATTTAAAGCAATCTTTAAAGAATTTTTTGGACAAAATATTACATCGAAAAAAGATTTTGAGGGTGATGTAAAATATCATTTAGGTGCATCTGCAAATAGAGAGTTTGATGGAAACCTTGTTCATATTAGTTTAACAGATAATCCATCCCACCTCGAAGCTGTAAATCCCGTTGTCTTGGGCCAAGTTAGAGCAAAACAATTTTTTCATAAGGATAAAGGAAGAAAAAAAGTAGTTCCAGTTTTAATTCACGGAGATGCAGCATTCGCTGGACAAGGAGTTGTGGCAGAGTGCTTTGCAATGTCAGGATTACCAGGTCATAACACTGGAGGCACAATACATATTATAGTTAATAATCAAATTGGTTTCACTACCGCTCCGAGATTTGCTAGATCTTCTCCGTATCCTTCTGACCTAGCTAAAATGGTTCAAGCACCAATCTTTCATGTTAATGGAGACGATCCAGAATCAGTAGTTCATTGCGCTAAAATTGCTACTGAGTTTAGGCAAAAATTTAACAGAGATGTTGTCATAGATATTGTTTGCTATCGACGTTACGGACATAATGAAGGAGACGAACCATCTTTCACTCAACCATTAATGTATAAAAAAATAAGAAGCCACCCGACTACTCTTCAAATTTATGGGAAAAAACTTATAAAAGACGGCTTAATTTCTAATGATGAAATTGAAAAAAGAAAAAAAGATTTCAAAGATTTTTTAAACAATGAATTTACCGGAGCAAGAAATTATAAGACTAAGATGTCTTGGTTTGATGGTGTGTGGTCACGTTTTAAACCTGAGATAGGAAAAGATAAAAGAGGCATCACAGGCGTTGAAAAAAAGGAATTAATTAATATTGGGAAAAAAATTACTGAGATTCCTGAAAATTTTAACATTCACAAAACCATAGTAAAAATTTTTGAAAATAAAAGAAAAATGTTTGTTAATAATGAACCCATAGACTGGTCAACAGCAGAATTATTGGCTTTCGCAACACTTTTGAATGAGGGCTTTTCAATCAGGTTATCTGGACAAGACTCTGGAAGAGGAACATTTAGTCAAAGACATGCTGTTTTAAGAAACCAATTAAACCATGATAGATATGTCCCCTTGCAAAATATATCAGATAAACAAAAAAAATTTGAAGTTATAGACAGTTTGTTATCTGAGCTTGGTGTACTTGGGTTTGAATTTGGATACTCCTTATCCGAACCAGAAACTTTAGTTCTATGGGAAGCTCAGTTCGGTGACTTTGCAAACGGAGCACAGGTTGTAATTGATCAATTTATATCCTCTGGTGAGTCTAAGTGGTCAAGGGCTAGCGGGCTTGTCATGTTGCTTCCACATGGTTATGAAGGTCAAGGACCAGAGCATTCATCAGCAAGATTAGAGAGATTTTTACAACTGTGTGCACAAGATAATCTACAAGTTGTAAACTGCACAACTCCAGCAAATTATTTTCACGTTCTCAGAAGGCAAATGCACAGAGACTTCAGAAAGCCTTTGGTTATTATGACACCAAAATCACTTTTGAGGAATAAAAGATGCATTTCTTTTTTGGAAGATTTTACAAAAAAGAATAGATTTCATAGAATTTTAGAGGACCATGCATATTTAGATGAAAGTAAACTTGTTAAACTGAAAAATGATAAAAAAATTACTAAAGTTATAATGTGTTCTGGTAAAATTTATTTTGATTTAATTGATGCAAGGGAAAAATATAAAAATGATACGACAGTATTTATTAGAATAGAGCAACTATACCCATTTCCTGTTAAGCATTTGGGCAAAGAGTTGAAAAGATACCCAAAAGCCAAATTTTTTTGGTGCCAAGAAGAACCTATGAATATGGGTGCATGGAATACAGCAAAGTATTATATCGATAGAACATTAGAAATCATTCAAGCAAAAGGCGAAAAAGTTAAATATATTGGTAGAAATGCTGCGGCATCACCAGCCACTGGAAATTTAAATAAACATCTTGCAGAACAAAAAGAAATATTAGAAAAGGTTCTAGGTAGTTAAATGTCTGAAAAAATATTAGTCCCGACACTAGGTGAGTCAGTAACAGAGGCAACCGTATCAAAATGGTTAAAATCTGAAGGAGAAAAAGTTGGCTCAGATGAACCTCTGGTAGAACTTGAAACTGACAAGGTCAATGTAGAAGTTCCTTCACCATCAAAAGGGGTCTTAGAGAAAATAACAGTAAAAGAGGGACAAACAGTTGAAGTCGGAGCTATTTTAGGTAGCGTCGGAGCTTCTGCTTCAACATCAACAGAAGAAGATAATTTAAAAAAGTATACCCCGCCAAAAAAGAAACCAGAAGTCAAAGAAGAAAAAAAAGAAATTGAAATTCCTGCTTTTGAGAAATCAATACCTGAAGAAAAAATAGAGACCAAAACTAATGGTGGCGAGACTTTAGTTTTAGATAATATAGAGGAAGAAGCACTTATACTAAATAATGAATATAAAAAACCTAAGATAGAAAAGACTGCAAAAAAACCAGTATCTATTGCTCCTTCAGCAAGAAAAATAGCCCACGAAAATAATATAAATTTAGAACAAGTAACAGGCAGTGGAAAAAATGGAACAATTTTAAAAGAAGATTTATTAAGTTTAATGGGTTCTAAGCCAGCTCCGAATAAAAGAAGAAAAACTCACGGTCAAGAAGAAAGAATTAAAATGACAAGACTTAGAATGACCATAGCAAAAAGACTTAAGGATGCCCAAAATAATGCAGCAATGCTAAGCACATTCAATGAAGTAGATATGTATAATGTTATTCAAATGAGAAATAATTATAAAGATGAGTTTCAAAAAAGATACTCAGTAAAACTTGGATTTATGTCATTCTTCGTTAAAGCTTGTATTGCAGCACTAAAGAACTTTCCAGCAGTTAATGCAGAAATACAAAATGACGAAATAGTATATAAAAATTACTATAACGTAAGTTTTGCTGTTGACACAGACAGAGGCTTAGTCGTTCCTGTATTGAGAAATCCAGATGAAATGTCATTTGCAGATATAGAAAAAAATATATTGAGTTTAGGAGA
>MDTA01046852.1_pt1 | contig 12048 bp, 9 predicted proteins | sample 811151 | NCBI WGS metagenome assembly MDTA01 (sample SAMN05326648, study PRJNA326480) | marine metagenome | isolation source: seawater | place: Indian Ocean: South | collected 2010
CGTTTTTGGTATGTTTAGTCCATATTTATCTAGAAATCCGGAATCAACGTTTCTCTCTGAAAAAACTCCCTCAAACATCCTTTTTTTTAAAGAAATGATACAACTTTTCCCAAAGTCAACCTTTGTATTCGTAATTCGCGACCCCCTCTCAGTTGTATCTTCAATGCTAGAAGTAGGAAAGCGAATAAAGCGCGAGGGCTCCAAGCCTCCTCCTTTCTGCAAGTCTACTAAATTAGCTATTGCTGAGTGCTTTTCACACATATCAGGTGGCGTGGAAGCCCTCAACTCTTTTCCTGACAAAGTAATAATCTTGAGATATGATGATCTATTAGAGAATGGGGTTAATGCTCTTGAAGTTTTAATTGAAAGAATTGGACTAGATGTAGATTTGGAACATTATTCTACAAATAACAGTCCCAATTATGAACTCCCCCCGGGTACTTCACAATGGGAAACAGGATTAACCAAACTGGATAAATCGAGAAAATCACGTTGGAAGAAAAAACTAAATTTTCTCCAAATTGGGGCAATAAAATGGCATTTTCGGAATTCGATTTTTGTAGAAGAGTGGTGGCCAGATAAGCCTAGTGTTCCGAGAAGAACAGTTTATCGATTTTCTAATATCATTTTATCAGTTAAATCACTTCCTACCAGAATGATCGACCATATTCGTTGGCTCCGAAGAAAAAGTGACCATTCATAATCTCCTTTCTCCGATCCATGGCTTGTATTTACCATCAATAAAATTTCAAACCAGTTTTAATTGATTAGAGTTTTATACATCTTGCTTGTGATTGGAATGTAACTGATCGAAGCCGGTGCTCTAATGAATTTTATTAGAAAAAAATCGCTACAATCAGACAGAGACCTCCTGGAAGAGCAAAAAAACAAGCTAATCGATAACCTTGGAAGTACAGAAGAGGTACTGGCCTATGCTGGGAAAGTTTCAAATTCCTTTGTCAATAGTTGGGTTAGCATATTTAGAATGGACGAATTAGATTCAGTTTTATCAGAGATAGGGTCGAAAATTTCCTCCTCGTCCCATTCAATCAACAATAAGCCAGAAGTCCTCCACCTGTGTACTGGTTACTTTCAAACCGGGGGGCACTCATCAGTGATAGATTGTTGCCTTCAAGATAAATCAGTGAGTCAGCTGACAGTAATTACCAACAATGCAGAAAGAGAGTCAGAAGAACCAGAGTTGTATGAATCAATATGTTTAGATTCTGAATCATCGTTAACTTCTAGAATTTCCATTCTAAAGGGGATTATAGAATCTGTAAATCCGACATATATTATTCTCCATATCCATCCATCAGATGTCATAGCAATTTCAGCAATATCATCTTTAAAATTAGAAAATTGTAGAATAATTTTTTTCAATCAGTCTGATCATACATTCAGTCTGGGGTATTCTTTTGCCGATTCAATAGTTCATTTTAGAGAATTTGGACATTTTTTTTCACAAAAGTATCGAGACGGTGCCGGCAACGCGGTTGTCGCACTCCCGTTTTCTAGTAATAATCCAAATTCCGAGGAAAAATTTAATTTTTTTAATCAGCAAAGAAACCATTTCCAAACCATTTCAGTCGGCGCGACATGGAAGTTCTGCGGGGATGGAGAAATAAATTTCTTCAAAACTATGTCCAAAATTCTCTCTAAAAATCAAAGTATTTTGCATTTTCATGTTTCTGATTTGACTGCTAGGCAAATAATCGCTCTAAAATTACGATGGAATCTCGGGAGTAGATTCAAATTTTTGAGTCTTGGAAGAGAAAAAACGAGGAAACTAATTGGAAGCTCGGATTTACTTATCGACTCAGCACCCGTTGGAGGTGGAATGGTTCGAAACGACTCAATTTCAGCATCTACACCATTCATTCACTGGCAAAATAGGAATGCCCCAATTATATCTCGATCCTCTAATTGGGATGAAAGATACTCTACTATTTATGAAGATGAAGAATCATTGATAAGACAAATAAATACATTATCAAATGATTCAGAGAGATATTCTCAATTATACGAAGAAGTACGAGAACTTAGAAAAACATTGATTAAAAAAAGGTCCTTTTTGAATGAAATTTTAAATCCAGAAAAACTGGACAGTAATTTGATGGTTGAAGTAATTCACGATGAAGAGTATTTCCACTCACTTAGAAGTAATAGGAACCTCATTTCTTTACTAAGGTAGTCGTAATTGGTCGGAGTGATAATGTGGCCGAACAAAAATTATCCGTCGCAATAGATGCTAGAACTATCGTCGAACAACCGGGAGGGATAGGAGTTTATGTCGAGAACCTAGTATCGCATTTATCAAACAACGTCAAGTTGAAAATTTTTCTATTCTGCTATAAATCAACACCAAAATCAAATCTCGAAAATATCACTTGGGTGGAACTTCCACGTGGGCCATTGTTTTACGTTTATGCTCTAAGGAAAATTAAGTCTCTAAAAATAGAAATTTTCCACTCACCGTTTAGCGGGATCCTGCCGCTAATTCTTGGTAGGAAGGCGATAATAACGGTTCACGACTTAGTTCCTGAAATATTTCCTAAAACTTCTACACTACCTTCTAGAATTTCCTTTTCTATTACAAGATTAGCAGCAAAAAGGGTAGGCTCGATAATCTCAGTTTCCAACTCTACAAAAGCCGACATCGAGTCAAATTGGAAAATTTCGACACCAATATTTGTCACTAGGCTTGGAGTTAACCGCCTCAGAGAAAAATCCGAAAAAAATTTCAAACCTCAGTCTAAGGGATATTTCCTGTCCGTTTCAACACTAGAACCGAGAAAAAACCTCCGCACATTAATTCTGGCCTATCTCGCCGCCAAAGGAAAAAACAAAGATTTTCCTGATCTGTACATATGTGGCGGAAGCGGATGGAAAGGCGAAAAAGAGAAACTATACCAGATTGCTTCTCCATCAAATGGGGCAATAAAGTTTCAGGGGTATGTCCCAGACGGAGAACTGAGCATTCTGATGTCAAATTGCAAGGCTTTCTTCTTCCCTTCGTTTTACGAAGGAGTAGGCCTACCCCCTATGGAAGCAGCTCTTGAAGGGGCTCCTATATTTTGTTCAAAAATCCCCTCACTTCTAGAAATATTGAATGATGTTGCATATTTCATCAATCCGAACGACTTAAAATCATGGACTAAGGCATTCAATCTGGCCTTTTCAAACCCCGATTTACTACTCGAGCTTTCATCAAAATCAGGCAATTTCACTCCAATTGATTTTTCCGAGACAGCTGAGTCAACGTCAGAAGTCTATTACTTCACAAAAAGAAATCAAAAAACTAACTAATCAACCAATGTTCTAAAACTTCTGAAATTAGTATAGGCCCATACAGACATCATGATGCATATCGAAAGTGTGATCATGGTTCCGTACCATTGTTGAAAGGTTTGCATTTCTCGGACAAGCATCGCAATAATTACCGCAAAAGAACCCAACATCAAATCCTTATTTTCCAATCTTATATCATCAATTTTCTCTGAGAGGTAAATAACTAATGAAGCAGTAATTGTGTAAGTAATTATTGCAGATATTCCTGCTCCAAGCAATCCCAATTCCGGGAGCAGTAGAAAATTAAGAACTATATTTGATATTGCACCAGTCACTGAAATAGCGGCTATAGAAAAGGTCCTTTTCTCTCTTATGAGCCTGAGTCCGTTGAACGTATACAATAAAGACGGAATAACTGAGCATGCTATCATTGACATAACCGTACTACTGTATGAGTACTCCTCAGTACTGATGATCCGAAGAACGACATCTCCAATTTCTACAAATAAAATTATGCCTAATGCGCCAATAGCTACTGATAAAGATGTGAATTTTGATACAATTTCTGGTGCTCGGGGATTATTCTTCATTATTTCAAAGAATATTGGGGTCCAGGTATTGTATATCACCAATCCCAATATAACCATATAATTTGACATTTGATTCCCCAAATGGTAAATTGCCATTTCTGAGTTCGATATCAGCACTTCAATCAGAATCCTATCAGCAAATTGTTGAGAACGCGTGGTAATCGCAACTAAAGATAGGGGCAAGGTGTAAGAAAGAATTTCTTTTGACTTTGATAGACTAACTGTTATGTTAGACTTTCTTAAAATTAACAAAGTACACACAAAACCTCCCAAAAGGGTAGTAATGAATAACGATCTAACAGCACCATTTATGCCTAAATCGAGATAGCTCACGTAGTAGTAAGTTGTTACTAGGCCAACAGTTGATGTTAACACCGTGAAGTAGAAAATAATCCTGGGTTCTTCTCTCATTTTGTACAGAACCGACATAAGAGGGGTGAATCCTCCAATCAGGCACAATATTGCAGCTATCTTCAATATCGTTAGTGTCTGGAAGCCATCGAAAATTATGAAGTTTTTATAAGGCTGAAATATTGAATCAACGACAATGATTCCAATACAAAACAAGGAACCTAGGATAGTAGTTAACGACATTACTACTCCTAAAAAACTCTTGAAATCATCAGACTCAAAATCGTAGTTGTTATACTCGATCGTTACTGCGGATTTCGCACTTCCGTCAAAGATCTGACTGAATATTCCCAAGTATACCGAAATCATTGCAAAGGTTGCATATTGCTCGACGGTCAAATTTTTCAACAATATCGGCAATGTAATTAGAGAAACAATAGTACTAAAGAAAATTACTCCGAAGTACGCCCCTCCGCCTCTGAGGATACGAGAAACAACTCCTACATTCTCTCTAACCAATATTACACTGCCCATTCCAGAAAAGGAGGATAACCCTGCCGACAAAAATCAACTTATCAAATATGGTGCTCTGAGAAGATCAAACAGTTGGAAAATAGAATAATTATAGCTTCAAAGAATATTCTTTCGAAGTATTGAAATTACTATATCCCTCGACCGTGTGCCCAATAACACATTGATTATAATGTTGCCAAAATATACTCAATCCAAGTTTTCTATTCATTAACAAATTATTTATGGAGGCCAAGAAATGATACCTTTTCTAGATTTGAAGGCACCGAATGATGAGCTTAGATTGGAAATAAATAAGGCAATTTCTCGAGTAATTGACTCCGGATGGTTCATCAAGGGTGAGGAAACTGAGAAATTCGAGAAAGAGTTTTCAAACTACTGCCAATCAAAATATTGTGTCGGCCTTTCGAACGGTCTGGATGCACTAACGCTATCCCTGGAGGCTATTGGTGTTGGTGAAGGTGATGAAGTAATTGTCCCATCCAATACATTCATTGCAACTTGGCTCGCAGTCTCCCAGGTCGGCGCTACTCCAGTACCAGTAGAACCAATTAAGGGAAACTGGAATCTAGATCCTTCAAGAATAACTCGATCTATCAATAGTCGAACAAAGGCAATAATGCCTGTTCACCTATATGGCCAACCAGCTAGAATAAACGAGATAATGGAAATTGCACGCGAACATGATTTGAAAGTTATCGAAGATGCGGCACAAGCCCATGGTGCGAAATATCGAGATTCTAGAATCGGCAGCCATGGTGACCTAGTTGCATGGAGTTTTTACCCTGGAAAGAATCTGGGCGCACTTGGAGATGGGGGCGCGGTAACCACAAATAACTTCGAATTGTCAGAAAGAATTCGCACTCTCAGCAACTACGGCAGTATAGAAAAATACCAACATAGGGTAATTGGAAAGAATTGCCGACTAGATGAAATACAATCTTCCATTCTTAGAGTAAAATTGTCATATTTAGATGAATGGAACTCCAGGAGAAAGGTACAAGCTTTGAGATATATGCAAGAACTTGCAGATCTTCCAATCTCTCTACCCGAAACCGATGAAGATGTAGACCACGTTTGGCACTTATTTGTCATCAATTTAGAGAATAGAGATTTATTAATTGAACATCTTACAAGAGCAAAAATTGGCACACTAATTCATTATCCAGTTCCCCCGCATTTATCCGGAGCATACCAGGATAATTTTGGCCATGTAAGTCTTCCAATTGCAGAAAATTTCTCTAAGACTGCACTTAGCCTCCCAATAGGCCCTCATTTGACCGGCCAATCAACAATTATCCAATCAATTAGGGATTTTTTTCTTCTGAATATATGAACTGAATTATGCCAACTCAGCAACCATTTGCCTTACCTTTTTTGTAGGATACAGCCTCTTTATTTTATCGATATTCATTGTAGAATTCGATGGCCGTTTCGCTCTCCAATTAATTGAATCCATCATAACTTTAGATATTTTTTCCACATTTTCTCCAAATTCTTGGCATACAATCATTGCAAAATCAAACCTAGAAACTGAATCCTCCGAGCCAATGTTCCACACCCCACCAAGATCGTTTTCAATAATATTGGAAATAAATCTTGAAACGCTTAATGCAGAAATTGGATTGGAGAACTGATCCTCGACGATTTGCATCATTTTTCCTTCTCTAATTGACTCCAATATCCACATGAGGAAATTGTTGTGAGATGTCGAAAAAATACCCGATGCCCTCACAATTGTCCAATCAAGATCAGATTCAGCTTGTATAATGTCTTCTGCAACAGATTTAGATTTGCCATATTCTTGAATAGGGTTTTTTTGCGAATCTTCGGAAAAAGGGGGATTTTCTCCATCAAAGACATAATCTGTACTGATTTGAATCAGTTTTATCCCTCTTCTACTACAAATTTTTGCTAAATTTGCCACCGAATAAGAATTCACATTTTTAGCTAATACTATATTTTCCTCACATTTGTCGACATTCGTCAATGCCGCACAGTTTACAACGATTTGAGGATCACTATTCCGAATAAAAAAATCTACATTTTCAAAGTCAGTGATATCTAGTTCTGAAATTACAAAACCATCCCTTTTCCCCCCTCTCCTCGAGGTAGGAATCAAATCATACTGGCCAGATAACGTTTTCAAAATTTGCGAACCGAGCTGACCCTCTGCTCCAGTGATTAACACTCTCATGAGCCATTTCTCCAATCATTTAGAAAAGGCGCTATTGAGTCCTTTTCACTCGTATCCGGGTCTTCAATCGGCCATTCAATTCCTATTTCAGGGTCATTCCACCTTATACTTCCCTCAGATGATGGAGAATATTCCGATGTACAGAAATACAATACTTGCGTATCCTCTTCAAGAACTTGAAAACCATGAGCAAAACCTTCGGGGAGAAATACAGCTAGTTCTTGGGAACTATCTATGATAAAACTCGTCCATTTCCCAAATGTGCTACTTCCTTCTCTGATATCTACTGCCACATCAAAGATTCTTCCTGAGGTAACGGTGATAAGCTTCCCTTGTTCGTTTGGATGTTTCTGGAAATGTAACCCTCTTATTGTACCTATTTTCTTTGTGAGAGAAAAATTTGCTTGTTCAAATCTCCTTCCTATTAATTTGCAAATTTCACTCTCTTTGAAGATCTCCGAGAAGAAACCTCTGCCGTCCGAAAAAACTTCCTTTCTAACTAATAGAATTCCTTCTAAATCAGTGTTCGGTTCAATTATGCTTGCCATGACAAAACCTAGAGCTCTCTGATGTATTTTGAATAGAAGTTTTCCTTGGGGTAAGAATCTACAGATGCAATCATTTCAGATTTTGAAATCATCCCTTTCTTCCATGCTATCTCCTCTAGGCACGCAACAAATTCACCTGTATTCGATTGAATAGCTGAGATGTAAGCTGATGCCTGGCTTAAAGCCTGAGGGGTCCCAGTATCTAGCCACACCGTCCTCTTGCCTAATATTGACAATCTTGCATTATTCTCCAGAACATAAGTCATATTCAAATCAGTTATCTCTAGCTCACCTCTCTTGCTAGGGCTCAGTTTTTTTGCTCTCTCACAAACATCTGAACCATACATATAGAGTCCCGTTACGGCGATATTGCTCTTCGGTTCCTCCGGCTTTTCATCTATCGACATAATTTCCCCAGACTCTGAGATTTCTGCAACTCCGAATCTTCCCGGATCTGGAACCGCGGTACCGAATAGGTGAGCCCCCCCAATTTCCTCGATCTCATTCTTGGCCCTGATTATTGAACTCCCTATATCTCCTCCGTGAAATAGATTATCACCTAAAATCAAACAAGCCTTATCACCATCCAAGAATCTTTCACCAAGAATAAACGCCTCTGCAATTCCTGTCGGTTTTTCTTGTACAACATATGAGAACGAAACACCTAAACCCGCCCCATCGCCCAAGAGTTTGTTATACGAGTCATAACCATCGGGAGAGCAAATTATCAGAATCTCCCTTATTTCTCCCTCTAAGAGTAATGATACGGGGTAATATATCATAGGTTTGTCATATACGGGAATCAACTGCTTGTTGACTGAGGTCGTCATTGGCCAGAGTCTAGATCCCGAACCCCCAGCAAGAACTATTCCCTTCAAAATAACACCTAATAATGATTAGCGATGTGCTCGATTCCTGTATCAAAATCTATTTTCGGAGACCAACCAAGTTTGCGAATTTTCCGATCGTCAAGACTGTACCTCCAATCGTGTCCCGCCCTATCTTTAACAAAATGAAATTTTTCCTCCTTCCCCAAGACGGAGAAAACCGAACTCAAAACCTCCAAGTTATTTCTTTCATCTTGAGCTGCTATATTGTATATTTCACCTACGATCCCTTGTTCCATTGCTAGTAATATTGCGGAACAATGATCCAGAACGTGCAACCAGTCCCTGATATTTTTTCCGTCGCCATAAATTGGAATTGACTCTCCGTCCTTTGCAAATGTGATTATCTTTGGTAATAGCTTCTCAGTATGCTGATTTTTGCCATAATTATTTGTGCACCTTGTGATAATTACAGGGGTTTCATAAGTTTTGTAATGAGACAAAACCATCAAATCGCTAGAAGCTTTGCTTGCCGCATAGGGACTAGAGGGATTCAGAATATCTTTTTCGGAAAAAGAACCAGTTTCTGTGCTCCCATACACTTCATCTGTGCTAATGTGGATGAATCTCTTTACCCCTACTTCTTTCGAACACTCAAGCAATACTTGAGTCCCCAGAACGTTAGTTTCAACAAATATATTGCCCGAGTCAATACTCCTATCAACATGACTTTCTGCAGCAAAGTGTACGACAAATTCCGGCTCAAAACTTTGAAAAATTTCCGAGATTCTTGACGAATCTCTGATATCAACTTTCGAGAATTCGTATCCTTCGAATTTTTCCATCATTGAAACATTATTCAGATTGCCGGCATAGGTCAGACAATCTACATTCATTACTCTTAATTTCGCTCCGTCTCTCCTTTGGAATTTGTTTAGGAGATTATCTTCAAAAATAGATTCCTCGCAAAATGTATGAAATAATAGCTTAATGAAATTCGAACCAATGAATCCGCAACCTCCTGTAACTAAGACCCGCATAGCCCCCCGTCAGGTAGTTTGCTTATGTCTTTGACTACGAATCCTTCTAATTTCATCAGTGTTATATTTCGTTCTGAATAATCTTCTGGACCTCTTGAGTTTGCCGTTGTCATACCCGGAAGCCCCTACTTCATGTACAGCAGTCGCCCCAGTATCGACAAACACGTCCAAACCGGATAAAATAGTCCTCAAGCAATAGTCAACATCTTCACACCCGAACTCAAAATCTTCGTCGAAATAACCCACTTCTTCAATTGTTTTCTTGGAAATTAAAAAACAAGCTCCGGTAACAAAATCTACGTCTCGCTTGTCATTTGTGTTGCCAATGTGAATCGCCTCGACTGTCTTTTTTGGACCTTCAATCACTCTTCTCAATATGTGGACTATTGGCATCTTAATTACCCACGAGTACATTCTCATCCTTAGTGCGTTCCTCATCCCGGATATGGTAGTCAATGTTAGTTCCCCGCCAAGATGGTCTATTCTACCATCTGGACATCGTATTTTTGCCCCAACCACTCCCGAGTTTGGTGTAGACTCAAAAGATTTAATCATTGACTCAACAGTTCCATGGTCGAGATAACAATCATCGTTTAGTATCAGGAAATATTCTGAATCATTACAATCCCTTAATCCGACATTAACACTTTTTGAGAAACGAAACTCCTCTCCCGATGAAACGATCGGTACTATCTGAAAAGGTATATTGGTAATTCCATTCGATACAAATTCTGCACATTTTTTGTATCTTTGGCTGTCTGTATCTTTCGTGGGGATGATTATTGAAATCATACTACCTTTCAGATTACCGAAAGGTTTTGCACTCATTATTATTCCTTAGGAAGTTTCCACATACTAGCCAGAATGCAAATTATCTATGATATTCAAGGCGATTCACCCCCAACTCAATATATGTTTGTCCGATCCAGAAGGAATCTATAGTCGGGGGTGAGGCTGTATGCCGAACACACTTTTCGAAGAGTCTGTGACCAGTTACGAGAGAGTTTTCTTGTTCACTCTATTTCTTATATCTGTATTTTTTTGGCTAATCACAGGTCAGGATGACCCAATAATAATCAAGTTTTCTTGGTCTGTTGTATTGCTTTCTTTCCTACTTTTCTGGTCAAAGAATCAGTCAATTGAGTGGTATTTTGGAATCATAACGGTAGGCCTTTGTCTCAGACTATGGATGGTTTCTTTCGAAAATTTTTCACAACTCCCAACACAAGATTCAATACAAGATTTCCAGGTATTTCTCACATTTTTAGAGACTGACTCGATTTTCGTTTTGCCCCTCCAAACAGTTGACGGTTTACCTAAATACTCCGCGTTTCCAGCCCTTCACGCATTAGCTGTATCAATTTCTCTAGCCACCGGAGTCAAGTCATACTCGATAGCATATTTCTTGACTTTCTTGCTGTATTTGTGTTTCGTAAGTTCTGTTCTCTCCCTGATCATACTGCTATCTTCATCAGCCTCCATAAACACCAGAATTCTTCCTGTGTGCCTAGTTGTTGTTTGCTTCGAACCCATTTCGATATATTGGACTGGACAAATGGTGAGGCAATCTTTTGGGATAGTACTGGTGCTTACGTTCTATGCACTGGTTTTACTATTTAGTGAGTCAACTTACAGAATCAGGATTGCTATTCTAACCAGTCTTGTTTGCATTATACAGCCAGTTTCTCACCATCTCTCATCTGCGAACGCGCTCATAATTATTTGCGGAATAGCAATAATTTTGATTACTCTGGCGTATTTTTCGCCCAGATTCGAGGAACGTTTGCCCAATATTTCTGCTAATTCTGCCATGAACATGGCGATTATCCTGGCAGTTACAACAGTTCTTTGGTGGGAATTAGTCGGAACCTACGTCGTACCCGTTGCCAACTCTGTAATCGATAGAATTTGGTACGTCTTTACCACTGCTCAGGCCGAAGAAATCGAAACGATCCTAAATCTAAGGCCAGAAGCCCTCGCCCCATCCCATATTATTCCACTAATAAGGCTGAAAACCTTGGCGATCTTTGGTTCGGTTGCGATAGGATTCATCTTCATGAATTGGAAAGAATACAATTCTGGAAACTTCTTCAATCTCAACATAATTAATTCGTATGTACTCGTGTCTTTCTTATGGTTCGCAATCCTATTTTTGTGGGCTGAATCCGTAAGAGTAATTCTGTGCGCAATTCCAGTTATGGCAATTAGCTCTGGATATTTATTGGAAAACTTTTGGAAAAATTCTACAATTAGATTTGGATTCATTATATCTGTATTCATTGGTTCCATGGTTGCCCCTTACTCGTTTGGGTATACCCCTGCGTTTTACTTTGAGGATGATCGGGATGGTCCCGAGCTCCAGTATGGACAGTTTTCCACCAAAAATAGCGAGATTGTAAAACTGCTTGGTTCCGAGGCTGATTTCACTTCAGTTTTTGTTGATAACCCGTGGGCAATATTGAATGATGATGTTTCTTATGAACAAGCCTTGGCAATTCAGACCGTTCCTATATCCTGGAGGTCCGACCCACAAGCCGCTTTCTGTGAAAATTGTACAATAGTCCTATTCCAAGGAGGACACCGTTACTATCACCTACAAGGAGGGGGAGGGACCGTGGATTTGACGTTCGAATTTTCCTTGGAAGAGCAAAGAATATTTTTCCAGTCTATAGA
>MDTA01064507.1_pt1 | contig 12048 bp, 7 predicted proteins | sample 811151 | NCBI WGS metagenome assembly MDTA01 (sample SAMN05326648, study PRJNA326480) | marine metagenome | isolation source: seawater | place: Indian Ocean: South | collected 2010
AACATCTCTACTACAAACGATGATATCTTGATAGGGTTTTCTTAATTCAACTATCTCAGATCCAGCTCCCCGTATAATAGGTATAAGGGGTAATATATCACACGGTTTTAAGCCAACATCGAACATTACTTGAGCTTTTCCACTACAAACCAAATAGTAACCATAACAATCTCCCCATGTTCTATGATAAGCAATTGATTCACTCAGCTTATTCCAGCTAGTTTGATAATTTGATTTCCTGATTCGATTCTCGTCGGTAGTGAGAATGAGTGATTCTTTTAGAGAAACATTTTTGCTAGATTGAATAAGTCTACCATTTTCAAAAGCTTTTTCCCCATCTCCAACGATTAATTTGTTTCCTAACAGAGGAAACCTCAAGCAACCAAATCTTGGTGAAGAACCATGCAATAGGCCAACTAAAATTCCAAACAGTGGAACAGATTTTGTAAAAGAAAAAGTTCCATCGATTGGGTCAATAATCCATTTAAAATTTGATTTTTTTGACAAATCTGGAAATTCCTCTCCAGAAATAGAATGTGTTGGAAAAAGATTTTCTATGGCTTTCCTCAATAAACATTCTATTTGTAAATCGGTATCGGTTACAGGGGTTTTGTCGTCTTTAAGTTCATATGATATATCATCCCGATGTTGCATTTTCGAGAATTGTCCTGAAAAATCTGTTACTTCGCTTACGAAAGTTTCAAAATCGTTAAATGTAAAATCTTCCATTGAATAGAGTGCTGTATTTAGACTTCGAAGGGTCTCATGCCAAAGGTGTAAGACAAATTGGGTATTTGATTACAGAAGATAATAAAATAACAAAAGCCGAGGAAAAAAATGACGATGATGCGGTAAAGTGTTTATTTAATCTCCAAAAAAATGAATTCAGATATATTGCTGCCCACAATTCTTTTGTGGAAAAAAACTTTCTGAAAAAATATTTTCCCTATCATTTTAACCAAAAAACAAAAAGAGTTCGTGAATACATTTGGTTAGACTCTCTCAATATTTATCGTTCTTTATATCCAAATTTAAAAAATTATGATCTAAAATTCCTCGTTAATACATTTATTGATTCAAATATTCTAAAAGCTGAGACAGAAAATCGCTGCAAAAAAAACGAAGACAAGTTTCATCACCCACTATTCGATGCAATATGTGTTTACCTTCTTATAGAAAGACTGAAATCAAGAATTAATCTTGATCAATTTCTTCAGTAACCTCACTGGATGACTCGGTCGAATTAATTACTTCAGTATTTTCTACTGTAGAAGACTCTCTATTTTCATGATCTAAATCTTCCTCATCTAACTCAATAACCTCGGAAACTCCAACAAGTGCATCCTTGTCGGCTAAGTTTACCAATTTAACCCCTTTAGAACCTCTACTTGTTTCTCGAATATTTTGAACTTCACAGCGAATAGTTTGACCTGCTTTCGTAATCATTAAAATTTCGCTATCTGGGTTCACGCTAATAGCCCCGCAAACTCCATCAGTATTCATAGCAATTACACCCATACCACCTCGTTTTCTAGGTGAAACAGTCTCCTCTCCATCTGACTCGCCACCTCTGGGGAGAAAAGCACTAAACTGTGTCCTAATACCAAGTCCATTTTTGCCTGCAATTAGAAGTAGCTTCTCATCATCTACTCTGAGAAGATTTACGACTTCATCATTGTCTTTAAGCTTTATACCACGAACCCCCCTTGTTACGCGCCCTTGGTCTCGTAATTGATTTGAGTCAAAGCGTAATCCTTTTCCGTTAGATGTAAGTATCATGAGGTGATCAGTATTCTCTATTTGGAGTGCCTGTAATACTTCATCTCCATCGTCTATATTAATACCAATTATGCCCCCTTTCCTGTGGTTTTTGTATGCACTAATTCTTGTTTTTTTAACAACTCCTTTTTTTGTACACAATACAAGTGAAAATTCAGATTCAAAATCGTCTACTGCGATAATTGCAGCAACCTTTTCATCCTTTTGCATCTCTAAAAAGTTAATGGTATTCCTGCCCTTGGAAGTTCTGCTACCCTCTGGTATCTCATATGCTTTTTGAACATATACTCTTCCATTTTGCATGAAGAACATTAATGTATCATGAGCATTACAAGTTTTCAGAAGAGATACAGGATCTTCATCTTTTTGCCCGCTTCCTATTACTCCTTTTCCTCCTCTATTCTGAGTTTTAAATTCATCTACAGTCGTTCTCTTTATGAAACCAGATTTTGTGATCGTGACAACACAACCGTCATTAGGAATGAGATCTTCCATGGAAACATCTCCTTCTGCCTCTGTTATGATAGTCTTACGTTCATCACCATATATATTTTTAACTTCTAGTAACTCAGTTTTAATGACATCTAAAAGTATATTTTCATTCTCAATAATCTCAGTTAGTTCAGTAATTAATGCCATTAATTCTGCATATTCAGCCTCTATTTTTTCGCGCTCCATCCCAGTTAATTGATAAAGTCGTAAATCAAGAATTGCGTTGGTTTGGCGATCTGTAAGCTTATATTTTGCAGATAGATTTTCTTTGGCTTCGTTTCTATTATTCGAGGCACGAATAATTTTAACAAAATCATCCAAATTATCTAATGCAATTTTATAACCCTCGAGAATATGTGCACGATCCTGTGCCTTGCGCAGTCTGAATCTTGTTCTTCTTAAGGTTACATTCCTTCGATGCTCGATATACAGCTCTAAGGCTTCCTTTATGTTAAGTTGTCTTGGTTTTAGTTTATCAAGTGCTAATAGAATAACCCCAAAGCTACTTTCCATGGCAGTAAGCTTGTAAAGTTTATTCATTGTAACTCTTTCAATCTCACCCATTTTGAGTTCAACAACAATTCTGGTTTCTTCTGTTGACTCATCCCGTAAATCGCTAACTCCATCCAGAATCTTATCTCTCACTAAATCCGCAATTCTGGTAACCAAAGTGGCACGGTTAACATTGTATGGGATTTCAGTAATAATGATCTGTTGCTTACCGCTAGGCAGATCCTCTATATGCATACTTCCACGCATACGAACAATACCTCTGCCCGTATTCATGTATGATTTAATTCCAGATCTTCCCGCAATACTGCCGCCGGTTGGAAAGTCAGGGCCTGGCAAGATTCTAATTAACTCATCAATTGTGATTGTTGGTTCATCGATCAAAGCACAAATTGCATCGATAAGTTCTCGTAAATTATGTGGGGGAATGTTTGTAGCCATTCCTACTGCAATCCCAGTGGATCCATTCATCAATAAACCAGGAAGGCTAGCCGGCAGAACAGAAGGTTCGGTTGTACTTTCTTTATAATTTGGAACAAAATCTACTGTATCTTCGTCAATGTCTTTTAAAACTTCTTCGGATAGTTTTGTCAGTCTACACTCTGTATATCGATAAGCCGCAGCTGAATCACCATCGACAGAACCGAAGTTACCTTGTCCATCTATAAGTGGATATCTCATGACCCAGGGCTGTGCCATTCTAACCAAGGTATCGTACACTGAACCATCACCGTGTGGGTGATAGTTTTTAAGAACCTCTCCTACAACGCCCGCACATTTGTCATAAGGTCTGTTATGCAATAAACCTTCTCTTAACATTGCATACAAGACTCTTCTTTGCACGGGTTTAAAACCATCTCTAGCGTCTGGAAGTGCACGACTTACAATCACAGACATAGAATAGTCTATGTATGCAGATTGCATTATCTCTGTTATATTTCCGTTTATTAAATTCTCACTTGTTTCGTTCATAAAAAGGTTTTTACATGAAATTAAGCATCTAAAAATGAGACATTTAGAGCATTATCTTCGATAAAGGCTCTTCTGGGTGCAACCTCTTCTCCCATGAGCATGGTAAAAATATTGTCTGCTTTTATTGCATCTGAAATTTCTACTTTTACCAAACTGCGAGTTTCAGGGTCCATTGTAGTTTCATACAGTTGCTTTGGATTCATTTCCCCCAATCCTTTATAGCGTTGTATTTGTAACCCTTTTCTTCCTGAAAGCCTTACTTTTTCTAGAAAATCAGCTACACCATTAAGGTTGATTTCTTCTTCATTTGATTCGTTGATTAATGAATAAAAGTTATCTGTACTATTTGAAAAAAATGTCTGTTCAATTCCCTTATCTGAACAAGCTAAAATTAAACGTTCTAACTCTTTGGACTCGAAAATCTCATGAATTGAAATTCGCTGAGATAATACAATGCCATCTCTTTCTACTTCCTTAAATATATTTTCTTGTGAATCTTCTTCATTTATATTGTGAGAGTGAATAAATCCCATCTTTGAATCTATATCTTTAAAAAATCTTAGTTCTTCGTCATTTCCGGTACGAATCCTTGCAAGAAAGCGGGGCAGTGAATGATCAGACTGATCAATTTGTTGGAAAAAACGCTCAAGGGTACAACCATATCTTCCCAATCCTTTACCAATTTTTTCTATTTCAATAAATAAATCTATGATTTTTGATAACTCATCTTTATGAAACACATAATTGTCTGTTTTTCTTTTTAAAAGAAGGTCTTCCATACCAAGAGAAATTAGCATTTTACTCATTTCAGAATCATCTTGAATATATTGTTCTGTTTTTCTTCTTTTTATTTTGTATAGCGGAGGCATTGCAACATATACATAACCTCTTTCAATCAAGCCTTTCATTTGTCTAAAGATAAATGTTAAAAGTAAGGTCCTGATATGAGCACCATCGACATCTGCATCAGTCATTATAATAATTTTATGGTATCGTGCTTTATCAGCATCAAATGAACCCTCCCCCTCATGGTCGCCTATTCCCGTTCCAACTGCAGTGATTAGGCTCCTAATTTCTGCATTATTTAGCACCTTATCCAGCCTGGCTTTTTCTACATTAAGGAGTTTACCCCGCAAAGGCAAGATAGCTTGAGTTAGGCGGTCACGCCCTTGCTTTGCTGACCCACCAGCTGAATCACCCTCAACAATATATAATTCACTTTTAGATGGGTCTTTCTCAGAACAGTCTGCGAGTTTACCTGGCAAACCCCCTCCAGATAACGCACCTTTTCTGACAGTTTCCCTAGCTTTTCTTGCTGCCTCTCGGGCTCTCGCTGCGTTAACAACCTTTTCAATTATTGACTTCGCCTGATCTGGATTAATTTCAAAGTGGTGTTTCATTTTTTCGCCAACGATCTTTTGCACAATCCCATCAACTTCTCTGTTAGAAAGTTTAGTTTTAGTCTGTCCCTCAAACCTTGGCTCTGGAACTTTCACTGATATAACCGCTGTCAAACCTTCTCTAACATCATCTCCGGTAAGGGATAGTTCCTTCTCCTTTAGCAAATCATTTTGTCTTGCGTAGTTATTGATCACGCGCGTCAAAGCAGTTCTAAATCCTGAAAGATGTGTGCCCCCTTCAATATTATGAATGGAATTTGCATACGCGTATAATTGGTCTGAGAAGGAATCATTGTAAGTAAAGGCAACTTCAGCGACGATATTTCCAGTACCTGTTTCCGCGGGTGCTTCACTTGCGAAATAAATGGGCTCTTCTATCAAGCAGTTTTTGTTTTGGTTTAGATAACTTACATATTCACTAATACCATTTTCAAATAAGAATTTTTCATTAAGATTATTCTTGTCCTCATGTAGTGAGATTTTTACTCCTGGATTTAAGAAAGCTAATTCCCTTAGCCTTTTTGCCAAAAGATCAAATTTAAAATCTAGAGTTTCTGTAAAAATTTGTTCATCCGGCATGAAAGTAATTTTTGTCCCAGTTGTGTCACTATCTCCCACAACCCTAAGCTTCTCTGTTGTAATTCCACGAGAAAACTCCATTTGGTGAATTTTTCCATCTCTTCTAACTTCGGCTGTAAACCAAACAGAGACAGCATTTACACACTTTGCCCCAACTCCGTGCAAACCTCCAGAAACTTGATATGCACCTTTACCAAACTTACCTCCTGCATGCAAATTTGTAAGCACTAATTCCAGTGCCGGCATATTATATTTAGGATGAATATCTACAGGTATTCCACGCCCGTCATCTTTAATAGAACATGAACCATCAGCGTTTAATGTAACTCTTATTTCAGAACAATGGCCTGCCAAAGCTTCATCTATAGAATTATCGACAATCTCAAATACACAATGATGTAGACCTCTCTCATTAGTATCTCCGATATACATGTCAGGTCTCTTCCTGACACCTTCTAGACCCTCTAGCTTTTGGATCATAGAAGAGTCGTAATTTTCTTGGTTTTCTGAACTGTCAGTTGCCATAGGTATTTTGGATAAAAGTGTTATAAGGGCAGCTTATGCTAAAATTTATGATATCAGTACTCAATCATTAGATTTTTGATGTTATAGATATAGTTTAATGTTGATTGCAACAATACGGTTGGTCAAGGGGAGATTACAATTTAATAACTTATTTTATTCACAAAATATTTTATTTTTGAATAACTTATTTTAATTACTTAAATTCATTTTCATCAATGATTAGTGAAAGTGATTTTACGACTTTTACTGGAATTTTCCTCAGTTCTTTATTGTTTTCTTGGACGATAGGTTCCTGTCTTTTCAAAAGATCCTACGAATCTACATTTGAAAACTAAATATTTTCGCCATTCCGTCAAAAATACGAGAATAGGTTCTGAAGAAAAAAATGAGGCTAATAAATAGGTTTATTATTAGTTATTTTAATGAAATTTACATTCCAAATCCCCAAAAATAACAAACCAGTGTAATCGTTCCCGTAAAGTATATTAAATTAAAAAAGATTCCTATTTTCGCAAAATCAGCAAACTTATACCCCCCTACAGTATAAACAAATGTATTGGTCTGATACCCAATTGGGGTAATAAAACTAGCTGACGCGGCAATACAAGTTGTCAGCAAAAAGGCCCTGGCATCATTTGCACACAAATTTAGTGAATGGGCGAGCTCAAGGGATATTGGTGCCATGATAACAATAGTTGCAGCATTTGAAAGAAGTTCCGTTAGAATTGATGTAATTAAATATAAAATTACCAGTGCAAGAAGCATCTGCATTGAGCCTTCAAGCAAGCCTAAGCTAACACTGGTAACACTTGAAGCTATGTAAGATGAAACTCCCGTTTCTTCCATTGTTAAGCCAAGAGATAGCATGCCATAAATAAGAATTATGATATTCCATTCCACCGACTTGTAAGCTTCACTTGGCTTTATACACCCAGTTACCATCAGCATTGCTACTCCAGCAATTGATGCAACAGAAATAGGTAACCACCGCACAGTCGCTGAAAAGATAATGAAAAATAATATACCTAGAGCAATCGGTGCTTTATTTCGAAAATTCTTCATTGGGGTTGTCGCCTTATCAAGCAATATTGTTTCTTCTGAATGTCTCAATCTTTCGATGTCATTTTTAACGCCCATTAACAAAATCGTATCACTTGACTTCAACCTGATCTGGTCCATTTGAGAATTTAGGTTTTTCCCTTTTCGATGAATCGCAATGACACTGAGATTATACCTAGAACGGAAGTTAGCTTCAGTTAGTGTTTTAGATATCAAGGATGAAGATGGCCCTACTACTGCTTCAACCATTAGAGACTCTTCAGAGGAAATTTTTTCAACCCCATAGGTTTCTTCATCTATTATATCCAGCCCATCAATATCTTTGGTTTCAATAATTTCCTGAGGTTTGCATGATAAAATTAGTTTATCCCCAAATAATAATGGTTCGGTATCTTTTTGAGAACCAAGCGATTTTCCATTTCTGATAATATCAAGAATTCGATTACCAGACATTTTTGTTATCACACTTTTATGCCAGGGTTTACCTATCAAGGGAGAATTTTTAAGAACAATTGCTTCAGTGAGAAATTTCTTTTGCTCAATTTCGGAAAGAATATTGGTTAATCCATCCCGGTCGGGTAATAATTTCCTTCCAAAGAGAAGAAGGAATCCCAATGAAATAAAAAGTAGCGGTAAACCAAGTCTCGTTAATTCAAACATTCCTATGGAAGGCATATTGGGATATATTTCGGTTGTTCTTACTATTCCGTTAGCAAGTATGTTTGTGCTTGTTCCCAAGAGAGTACAACAGCCTCCGAATATTGACGCATATGAAACGGGTATTAGCATTTTTGAAGAAGAAACTCCCAATTTTCGAGATAAAGAAAAGACCACAGGTAACAATACCACTACTACTGGTGTGTTGTTAATGAAGCCTGAAACAAAAGCGACAAGCAAGAGCAGCAAGAGCATAAATTTATTGAAACCAAGAGAACAAAACTTTCCCAAGAAATTAGACATTTGCTCGATAATTTTACATTTATTCAGTGCCGCACTAATAACAAACATCGCAGCTATTGTTAGGGGGGCTTCGGAGGAAAATATCGAGAGTATTTCCTCATGTGAGGGCCATGCTGGGAAATGGTTCGTAGAGGAAATCAAAAAGACTACAGCCAACAATATTAGTGCCGTAACATCCACGGGAACTTTTTCTAAGAAAAATGAAATTAAAGCACACCCCAACAGCACAAAGCTTATTATTGCCTCTAATTCCATTGTTTTATTATATTATGCTTACTATACTTTTAGTGGTAATCGCACCCAGTCAAAACGCCACTATCATAACATCTGATACCCCCTTGTCCATCTGTAAGCTACCCAAAGACAAATAATCACCACTATGCAACTTACAAGAAGACCCAGAAGACTACGTGAACTTAAAACATTAAGGCCAATGCTCCAGGAAACTCATTTGCAAGCAGATGACCTGGTTCTGCCGGTTTTCGTAAACGAGTTAAATAATGGAAAAGAGCCTATTAATGCAATGCCGGAAGTTTACAGATGGTCACTCAGTTCACTGATCGATCAAATCGAAACTTGGTATGATAGTGGACTCAAAGCATTTGCACTCTTTCCCTGCATATCTGAACAAAAAAAATGCCCCAAAGGTTTAGAGTCTCAAAACGAAAATTCGATTTCTTACCAAGCTGCAAGAAAAATCAAAGAGCGCTTTAAAGACATTATCTTAATTGCTGATCTTGCTTTAGATCCGTTTACTAGCCATGGTCATGATGGGATTCTTAATCAATGTGGTATCGTTGATAATGATCAAACTGTGGAATTACTATGTGGAAGTGCAGCATTGGCTGCGGATGCAGGTTTTGATATAGTTGCTCCTTCAGACATGATGGACGGCAGAGTCGCCCAAATAAGAAAAACCTTGGATGAAAGGAATCATGAGAATGTAGCTATACTTTCATATTCCGCAAAATTTTGCTCTGCATACTATGGACCCTTTCGAGAGGCTATTTCATCAAATCAATCCAACCCGATCGATAAGTCAGGATATCAATTAGACCCTTGTAATTATAATGAAGCTAAATTGGAGCTCGCTTTGGATATGAATGAAGGTGCAGATATGCTTATGATAAAGCCAGCAGAGCCTTATCTGGACATAATTAGATATGCGAAAGACAATTTTAATGTACCTATTGCTGCCTATCAAGTGTCAGGCGAATATTCCCGTTTATGGGCAGCAAGCATGAAAGGTTGGCTTGATCTTGAAGATTGTGCTTGGGAATCTTTAATTTCAATCAAAAGAGCGGGTGCTGATTTAATATTAACTTACTTTGCAGAAAGGTTTAGCAAATTAATTTAGTCTTGTTCGTCAGGTGCGCCCCCTTCATAAGGTGTGGCTTCTTCCTCTTTCTCTTCCTCTTCATCCCACTTTAAATCTTCATCCGGAAGTAACTTCTCCTCTTTGTCTGAGACCTCCACGAGTTCATCTTCAATATCAGAATAATCATCTTCAGAATCATCTTTATCCTCGTCTTGTATGTCATCATCTAGTGCGTAACCTTCAGGCACAAATTCCAAAATAGAGATTAATTCATCACTGAAATGACTGCGTTTTCCTTCGAGAAAATCGTTATTCTGTTTTTCTGAAAGCACTTCTTCCATTTCCTCCTGCGTGTAGGATTCACTGAAGTCAATTAAATCATTTAGCATTGCTACTCTTATCTGCGAGACATGGTTTAGAAAATCGGCATATGGGCCTTTTTCTTCATCAAGTACATCAGGCAGTGCAAATAAAAAATCTTCTGCCTTCAATAAGGAGTCTCGTACTCTTACAAGTCTTATTTTGCCTCCCTTCACTTCTTTATCGATTTCAAATGTGAAAAAGGCATCATCCACAATTTGCGAATCTAGACCGAATTCATTCATTGAATCCAACAGTTCATTTATATGTATAAACTGTTTGGGATCAATAATGCCAAGATCTTCAATATCCCAGTTTTCTTTATCACTAATTTCATCTATCCACCAATTTTCATCATCAGATAAACGAGCAATGCACCAATCTAGACTAGGTCCTGTTTTTTTAATCATTAAACTGCCATAATGTTCAATTTTTTTGAATGTCAACGATGTTGTGCTTTTTTGAAATATTTTCTAAAAAAAATTTTGCACTAAGCAAACCATGGACTACACCTATCAATTACTAATAAAGCCTTTGTTATTTAGATTAGAGCCTGAAGCTGCTCATGATATTACTGTATCTTTGCTCAAGCTTCTTGAGCAATCTATGTTGGCCAAGAAATTCCTAAGGAAATATTTTCAAACATGCGGAAGCCCTGTTTCCATTTGTGGTCTTGATTTTCCTAATCAGATTGGTCTCGCAGCAGGATTGGACAAGAACGGTCAGTTTCCTGGCATATCTAGTGCGTTAGGTTTTGGGCATGTAGAAGTGGGAACGGTAACTCCCAAGCCCCAACCTGGTAATGAAAAGCCCAGATTATTTCGAATTCCAAAAGATAAATCTTTAATCAATAGGATGGGTTTTAATAATTATGGAGCGGAAGCATTAAGAAGAAGGATAGTAAAATCATATCCAAAAGACAAAAGATCTTCTTTATTGGGAATTAACATAGGCAAGGGAAGGGATACGCCATTATGCGACGCGGCTGATGATTACATTTACTGTTTTGATCAACTTGTAGAAGTTGCAGATTATTTCACTATAAATGTAAGTTCACCTAACACACCAAACTTGCGTGTTTTACAACAAAAAGAATTTCTCGACCCCCTGTTAAAGTCTTTAGATCTTGCAAATTCTTTATACAGCAAGAAATCACAAAATGAGAAAATTCCATGTTTTCTAAAAGTTTCTCCGGATGAAACATTCTCGTCCCTTGAAAAAATAATCGAGATTGCATTGAGCCGTAATATCAGTGGAATTATTGCCACAAACACTACAAATTACAGTCCAGGTACAAATAAACATTTTCAAAAAGGCGGATGGAGTGGAGGTAGTTATCTTGAAAAAAAAGCCAATGCCATAATTAAATTTATCGCTCAGATTACGAATAATAATCTTCCAATCATTGGGGTGGGCGGAGTTTGTGATGCTAATACAGCAATTCGTAAATTGGATTTAGGGGCTAGTTTGGTCCAGCTATACACTTCATTCATTTACGAAGGTCCAAGACTGCCTAAAGAAATTCTGTTGGGCATCGAAAAAAGAAATTCATGGTTTACATAACTTTACCCCAATCTATTCTCTTAGTTGCGAGAAATGATTAAAAAAGTTTTTCTATTTACAACAATATCATCTATTTTGGTGGGTGCATTCGGGTTCATTGTAATTTTTGAGGGTAATCTCAATGAGCTGTCAAAATGGTGGTCTCAGGTTTCCAGAAGTAATCAAAGTCTGCCACTTAGCCCTTTTCAAATAAGACACGAGGACTCATCTAAAATGGTTATCCTCGAGGCAAACCAAATAGTATTCGAAGATGAAAGGCTTTTTTGGAAAGGTAATGGGGCATCTGCAAGTCCGATATTGAATAAATCAAAGGTGCTTGTGGGAATTAGAATTGTAGATGGCGGGAATGGCTACTCAAACAAAGTTACTGCGAAAATTAAAGGAGCTGGTTCAGAGAATTTTCAGCTCGGTAAGGTGACTTGTAAAAATGGTAGGGTGGATCATGTAGAAGTTATAAAATCAGCTACATGGGCAAACAAGCCACTTGTATACATTACAAAAGAAAAATTTCCGTATTGCGGGACAATCGAA
>MDTA01053550.1_pt1 | contig 12047 bp, 13 predicted proteins | sample 811151 | NCBI WGS metagenome assembly MDTA01 (sample SAMN05326648, study PRJNA326480) | marine metagenome | isolation source: seawater | place: Indian Ocean: South | collected 2010
CAAATATAATTAATTACTCAAAACAGGATTTTTCTGAAGAAGTAATGAAAATAACTAAAAATGAGGGAGTAACTGCTGTATTCGATGGTGTGGGAAAAAATACTTTTCAAAAATCTTTAGCGTGTCTTAAAACTCGAGGAATGATGATAAGTTTTGGTAATGCCTCTGGCCCACTAGATCCTGTAAATGTACCGAAAGATATTCAGCCCAAAGGTCTTTATTTAACAAGACCATCAATTGCCCAATATTTTTCAAATAGAAAAGAGCTACAAAATGGAGCTAACGAAATTTTTGAAAAAGTAAAATTTGGTAAAATTAAAATAAGAATAGCAAAAAAATATAATCTTGTAGACGCAAATCAAGCTCATAGTGATTTAGAGGCTAGAAGATTATTAGGCCCTGCAGTTCTAATACCCTGATGAGTAATAAATTGATATCTCCTTGCATTAGTATTTGCAAAACTGACCCGCTCACTGGTTTTTGTTATGGCTGTGCAAGAACAAATGAGGAAAAAAAATTATGGAAGGATGAAAAAACATCTGAAGAATGGAAGAAAAAAAATCTTCAATTGATTATTTCAAGAATGGAAGGTTGGCAACAAAATACATTTAAGGAGTCATACAAAAATAAAATAAATGAAGGAGTTTCTCTTTTTAAAAAATATAAGGCGGAAGGAGATAATTAGTAATCTTTTTTCATTGAATCCATGTCACTTAAATGAAATTTTAAAGCTTCATTAGATAGTCTTATTTCTTGTAAAAAAAGAAAAATAGAGAAAATCATACAAATACAACATGAAGCGAAACTTAACCGAGCAAATATAACAAGTTCCAAATAAAGTAGTAACACCGTAAGCATATTGAACAAAAATCCAAACGCTGAGAAACCCATTACAAATTTAAGATAATTCGTTCTTTTATTTAAAACGTGAAGTTGATTTTCCCACTCAGGAGGAACCTTTTTTTCAAAAGTATATTGATCGTGTATCTTTCTTATTAAAGCGCTTAATGTGTGGAATCGATTGCTATACATCGTCATCATCAACGGTATTGCTGGAAACATTAAGGCTGCAACTGTGTAATCTATATCCATGCCGAATCAAATTGATTATGTAGATAGTGTTTGATATTTACAAGAAGTATTTCATGGAACACTTAAAAATATTTATAGATTTAACAAGGTTAAACAAACCTGTAGGTTTTATGCTTTTATTTTGGCCTTGTGCTTGGGGTTTATCATTTGCATACAATTACAATCAAAACACTGATTTATTGGTTTATTATCTCATTTTATTTTTTTTTGGTTCAGTTTTAATGAGGAGTGCGGGATGTATATTTAATGATGTAGTAGACAAAGATATTGATCAAAAAGTTGCAAGAACAAAAAAAAGACCAATAACCTCAGGTAAAATTTCTGTTAAAACTTCTCTTCTATACGTTTTGCTTTTATGCATTGTGTCTTTTATCATTTTAATTCAATTTAATAAGTTGACTATTTTATTGGGTATGGGATCTATGTTTTTAGCTTTTGCTTATCCATTTATGAAAAGAATTACATACTGGCCTCAATTATTTTTAGGCTTAACTTTTAATTGGGGGATTATAATGGCTTGGGCTGCAATGAATAATAGCGTTTCAATAGAAATAGTATTGTTATATTTATCGGCCATATTTTGGACATTGGGATATGACACCATTTATGGTGTTCAAGATATGTCCGACGACGAAATTATAGGTGTAAAATCAACATCGATTAAATTTAAAAATAATCTTAAGTTGTTTGTTTCAATAATGTATATGATTTCTGCTATTTGTTTGATTTTCTTATTTAGAGAGAATATCAAATTTAATTTTTTATCATTTTTTATTTTGTTATTTATATCAAGTTTAATTTTTCAAATTTTAACATTTAATAAAGATAAACCATATTCTTGTCTTCGAGCATTCAAAAATAATAATTTATCTGGATTATTTTTATTTTTAGGTATTCTTTCGACTAGTTTTTAATATGAAATTTGATGAATTAAAATTAATCTTAAAAAGACTTTTTAAAGAATATGTTAAGAAACATATGAGGAAGATATTATTTGCCTTAGTGCTATCAATCATTGTAGCAGGCTCCACCTCCTCAATTGCATGGTTACTTGATCCTGCTGTAAAAAAAATATTTATAGACAATAACACTACATTTACTTGGCTTATACCAATTTTGATAGTATTAGCTTTTAGTGGAAAAGGTTTATCTCTTTATTTAGCTCGATTAATTATTATACGAGTTGGCGAGGAGGTTTCTGGAGAATTGAAAAAACAAATTGCTGATAATATTATTAAAAGCGATATACAAACATTAGATAATAGACACTCAGGCAAGTATGTTTCAAACGTAATGTATGACACTGGGCAAATTCAAAACCTTGTAAGCACTGGTGTACTTAATTTAATGAAAGACAGTTTTTCTGTAATTGCCTTAGTAGGTGTTATGTTTTACCAAAATTGGAAATTAGCTTTATTTGCAATGCTTATGATGCCACTTGCAGCAAGTTTAGCTAAATCTTTAGGAAAAAGAATTGGTAAAGCAGTTGGGAAGGCAGGTGAAGCTTCTGGAGTTTTGGTAACTTTTTTAACTGAAATTTTTAGGGGTTCTAAAATGATTAGAATTTATCAAAAGGAAAAAAATGTTTACTCTGAAGCTAATAATGTAATTAATAATATGATCGAAAAAAACATCAAAACCGCTAGTGTTATGATTAGAGCTACCCCTTTGATGGAAACACTTACAGGGATCATGATAGCAGGTTTCATAGCTTTTTCAGGAAAACTAATAGCTGCAGGTGAACTTGAAGTAAATAATTTTTTCTCTTTTTTAGCTGCTATGATGTTAGCTTATCAGCCAATCAGATCTTTAGCGACATTAAATATGACTGCTTATCAAGGAGCAACTGCTTTTAAGCGAGTTAGTAAGATAATTGATAAGGAAATTAAAATAAAGGAGAACAAAGATTTACCTGAATTACATATCAATAATTCTAATATATCATTTGATAAAGTTTTTTTTAAATATGAGACCACCGATAAGCAAACAATTAAAAATATAAGTTTTCATATTGAAGGTGGATATATGGCTGCTTTTGTTGGCCATAGTGGTGCTGGAAAAAGTACTATTTTAAATCTTTTGCCAAGATTTTATGATCCGCAACAAGGCTCAATCAAAATTGATAACCAAGAAATTTCCAAAGTAAAATTAAGTTCTTTAAGAAAAAATATTTCGTTAGTCAGCCAAGATGTTATTTTATTTGATGACACCATTAAAAATAATATTCTTTATGCTAGAAATGATGCATCACAAAAAGAAATTGAAAAAGCTTGTGAGTACGCTGCTGCTACTGAATTTATAGAAAAATTGCCTAATAAGTATGAAACAATGATTGGTGAAAACGGGGTAAGATTATCTGGAGGTCAAAAGCAAAGAATTTCTATAGCTAGAGCTATCTTAAAAGAGTCGCCTATAATTTTATTAGATGAGGCTACATCTTCACTCGATGCTGAGTCAGAAGAAATTGTTCAAAATGCAATAATGAACCTCGTTAAAAATAAAACTACACTAGTAATCGCTCACAGACTTTCAACAATTCATAAAGCTAATATAATTTTTTTAATCCAAAATGGAAACATAATTAATCAAGGAAATCATGAAAATTTAATTAAAAATTGTAAAGAGTATAAGACGCTTTATGAAAAACAGTTAAGATAAAAATGATTTTTTTTTATAAATTTTTAACAGTTTTTTTTTACCCTTTATTAGTGGTGATTATTTTTTTGAGAAAAATTTTAGGTAAAGAGGACGAAAAAAGATACAAAGAAAAAATTTTTTCATCTTCAATTAAATCAAATAAAAATCAAAATGAGAATCTGATTTGGTTTCACGCTGCAAGTATAGGTGAAATACAAAGTATTACAAATTTAATTAGAGAGTATGAGCCAAATTATGAAATATTGATAACAACTGTAACTAAAACAGCTGCAAGCCTTGTAAAGGAAACTTTTGGAAGTAAAAGAAGAATTCACCACAGGTTTTTCCCAATTGATACACCTTTCATTATGAAAAAATTTTTAAACGAATGGTCACCTAAATTAATAATATTTGTTGACTCAGAAATTTGGCCAAACCTTTTAGATCTAATAGAGCAAAGAAAAATAAAAACAATTATCGTAAATGCTAGAATTACAAAGAAAACCTTTTTGAGATGGAAAAAATTTAATTCTTCTGCCAGAAAACTTTTTTCTACGTTTGACTTATGTATTGCAGCTAATAAAGAAACTTTTGATTTTTTAAATATTTTTAAAGCTCGGAATGTAAAATACTTTGGGAATCTTAAATTTTCTAATAATGTGAAATTTAAAGAAAATCTTAATGAAGGTGACGATAGACTATTAAATCATAATTTGTGGTGTGCGGTCAGCACGCATAAAGGTGAAGATAATTTTTTTCTTAATACTCACGTGCTGCTTAAAAAAAAATTTCAAAATCTTTTAACGATTATTGCTCCAAGACATTTAAATAGATGTGATGAAATACAAAAACTTTCATCTAATTTACAATTACAATCTCAGATATTAAACAAAGGAGACAAAATAGATATTACAAAAGATATAATTATTATAAACTCAATCGGAAATCTTAATTTCTTTCTAAATTACGCTAAAAGCGTTTTTATGGGAAAATCGCTTTTGATTAAATTAAAAAATGTTGGTGGGCAAAATCCAATCCAAGCGGCAAAACTTGGTTGCAAGATTTATCACGGACCTTATATTTATAATTTTCAAGATGTTTATAACCAACTCAAAATGATGAATATAAGCATTCAAGTTAATAATGAGGATGAGTTATTTAAATTCATTTGTGAAGATTTTGATAAACTAAAAAATAGAAATGATAAATCAATAAATTTGTTGAATGAACTTGGTGAAAATATTTTAAATAAAAATATTTTTGAAATAAATAAAGTTTTGAATAATGTATATAAATAAACCAAAATTTTGGAATGAGAAACTAAATATATTTTCTTTTCTACTATATCCAATATCAATTATTTATAGATTTTTTTTCTTTATTCGCCAAATACTTACTAAGAGAGAAAAGTTTAATATTCCCATAATTTGTGTTGGAAATATATACTTGGGAGGAACTGGAAAAACTCCTTTGTCTATTGAAATTTGTAAAGAATTAACTCTTAAACAATTTAATCCAGTAATTTTGAGAAAATTTTACAAATCTCATAAGGATGAGTACGAATTAATAAGAAGTAAAAAAATTAGTTTGATTTTAGGAAAGACAAGAAAAGAATGTCTTTTTAAGGCTGTTAACAGTGATTTTAATATTGCTGTGCTTGATGATGGATTTCAAGATTTTAGCATTAAATGTGATAAAAATATTATATGCTTTAACAATAGCCAGCTGTTAGGGAATGGATTTCTGATACCTGCTGGTCCTTTACGAGAAGACTTTAAATCAATTCAAAGAGCTCATATAATAATAATAAACGGGGAAAAAAATATTGAATTTGAGAAAAGAATTTTAAATACTAATAGAAATATTAAGATATTTTATTCTACTTATATCCCGACAAATTTGGATTTTTTTAAAGATAAAAAATTACTTGCATTTGCCGGAATTGGAGAACCTAATAATTTTTTTGATCTTCTAAAAAGTTATAAATTAGATTTAAGAAAAAAAATTTCATTCCCGGATCATTTTGAATTTAATGAAAAAGATTTTAAAAAGATTGAAGAAATGGCGATGAAACAAAAACTTGAAATAATCACTACTGAGAAGGATTATCATCGATTAAAAAAGATTACTGATAAAGATATTAAATATATTAATTTAGAATTGAAAATTGAAAAAAAAAATGAATTTTTTAATTTTCTATCTAAAAAATAGATAAGATGAAATTGTTAAAATATTTTTTTGAGGCAATATTTATTTACTTATCCTTTTTAATTATAAGGATTTTAGGTTTAGAAAAGAGTAGAAAGTTATTTTCATTTATATTTATCAAACTTGGAAAACTATTTAAAAAAGAAGAGATAATAAATAAAAATTTAAAAATATTCAATAAAGCAATATCGAAATTAAAACTTGAGGGAATAAAAAATGATATGTGGTCTAATTATGGTATGACATTTGTAGAATATATTTTTTTAAGTAAATTTTACAGAGAAAATAATCACATTGAAATCTTAGGAAATGAAAACTTAAGTAAAGTTTTACATACAAATAAGCCAGTTATTTTTGTTTCAGGGCATTTTGCAAACTTTGAACTGATGTCAATGGAAATAACAAAAAATAATATTAAATTAGCAACTATTTACAGACCGCTAAATAATTATTTTGTTAATCCATTAATGGAATATTTACGGAAAAAATATATTTGCAAAAACCAAATCAAAAAAGGATTGAATGGTGTGAAGGAGTCAATTACTTATATAAAAAAAGGTTTCAGTGTAGCTTTAATGATAGATCAGAGAGTTAGTGAGGGGGAAAGGGTAAAATTCTTTAATAAGCCAGCTTTGACCACTACCCTACCTGCTCAACTTGCATTTAAATTCGACTTACAAATAATTCCTGTTTTTATAGAGAGAGATAAAAAAAATAATTTTAAAATGAAGTTTTTAGAGGGTGTAAGGCCTTCAGAATTTGAAAATAAAGTAGATCTAACTAAAAAGTTAAACGAAATTCTTGAAAAAATGATCTCTAATAATCCAAACCAATGGATTTGGACACATAACAGATGGAAATAAGATTTAATTTTTCAATTTTTTGTATCTTTTGTTTACTTCTAAGGGTGAATAATAAGCTTCTTGAAGATCTACATTCCAATAGTTTAAATCTTTAAGCATAATCTTTTTATTAGAAACCGCACAAATTACATATTCACCTTCCTCAACTATCTCAAATGAGTTGTGTTTAAACACAAGTTTAGCTTTTTTTTTATGCATCAATAAATTATATAATATATTATTTTAAATGAATATTGGATTAATAGGTAGTGGAGGCAGAGAACATGCATTATGTCTTAAAATATCAAAGTCTAAACTAGTAAAAAAAATTTTTTGTTTTCCCGGAAATGCTGGTACAGCCGAAATAGCGAAAAATATTGAAGTAGATGTACTAAATTTTAAAAAATTACTTCAATTTATCAAATTTTATAAGGTTGACCTAGTGGTGATAGGTCCCGAAGAACCTTTAACAAAAGGATTGGTTGATTACTTAGAAAAAAATAAAATCAAAGTATTTGGCCCAAATAAGATTTCGTCTAAGCTGGAGGGTTCTAAAGCTTTCATGAAAAAATTGTGTAAGAAATATAAAATTCCAACAGCAAACTATAAAATTTGCACAAATAAAAATCAGGTACTGCAGTTTTTAAAAGAAAATCGATTTCCATTAGTTGTTAAAGCTGATGGTTTAGCCGCTGGTAAGGGTGTTTCTATTTGTAAAACAAAAAAAAGCCTTTTAAAAATCTCTAATGAAATTTTTAAAGGAAAATTTAAATCTTCAAAAAAACTTGTTTTAGAGGAATTTCTTCAAGGGGAAGAGGCAAGTTATTTTATTGTAGCAGATAAAAATAATTTTAAATTTTTTGGAAGTGCGCAAGATCATAAAAGAGTAAGAGAAAATGATTTAGGTCCAAATACGGGTGGTATGGGCGCATATTCGCCAGCTCCAATAATTAATAAGGATGTAGAAAAAAAAATTATTGAAAGAATTATAAAACCAACTCTACTTTCGTTCAAAAAAATTAAAAAGGAATATAAAGGTTTTTTATATATCGGCTTAATGATTAAAAACAACGAACCTCATCTAATTGAATTTAATGTAAGAATGGGTGATCCAGAATGTCAGGTTATATTACCAAGACTAAAAACTGACATTGTAGAAATTATGCTTAATACAGTTAATAATAGGTTGGGTAATTCTAAAATTATATGGAATAAATTTAAAAGTATGACAATTGTTTTGTGTTCAAAAGGTTATCCTGGAAAATATAAAAAATTTTCAAAATTAAATAAAATTAAAAATTTGCCTTTAGATAAAAAGATAACAATTTATCACGCAGGGACAAAGCTTTTATCTGGAAATATTTTTTCTGTCGGTGGAAGAGTCTTAAATATAACTTCAATAGGGAATAATTTTTTGAGTATAAGAAAAAAAATCTTGAAATTTATAAAAAAATTAAATTGGAAAGATGGGTTTTTTAGAAAGGATATAGGCTGGAGGGTTATAAATAATAATGCGAATAATTAGTGGAAAATTCAAAGGACAAACTATTCACTTTATAAAAAATAAGATCACAAGGCCTTTGAAAGACTCTGTTAAAGAAAATATATTTAATTTACTTAATCACTCCAAAAAAATTAATACTAATCTTAAAAACTCATCAGTTTTGGATTTATATTCGGGTGTAGGATCTTTTGGATTAGAGTGCATTTCAAGAGGTGCCAAAAAAGTAATTTTTTTTGAAAATGATCTTAACGCTTTAAGTATTCTTAAGAAAAATTTAGAAAAATTATCAGCTGTTAATCAAGCTGAAATTATAAACGACTCTGTAGAAAATATCAATTTTCTTTTAAAAAAGCAAAAATTTGATATTTTTTTTTTTGATCCTCCTTATATAGATAATAAATTTTTATTAAATTTAGAAATAATAAAAAAAAATAAAAACTATTCTCAAAAACATATTGTTATTATTCATAGGGAAGAAAATTCTAATGATGATTTTAAAGATACTTTAAACCTTTTAGTTAAAAAAAAATATGGAAGGTCTAAGATAATTATTGGAGAATTCAATTGAGCATTTTTAAAGTGTTTTTTTTAACTTGCTCGACTGCAGGCTGATCAAATGGATTTATACTAGATAGTTTACCTGTTATAATTGTCTCTAAGATAAAATAAGCAAATAATTCACCAATTATAGTTTCTTCACAATTATTAATTTCAAATTCTCTCAAAGGGATGTTATTTTTATTAAGAGATAATATCATAGCATTTTTTTGTGCTTCTTTAATTTGATGTAAGCTTTTTTTATGCAAATAATTATTTTTATTAGGCAAGTTTCTCATTTTTAAGAAATTTTTTTTAATTTTATTTTTCATGCTAATTACATAAAATATTTTATCTCTCGGTCCATCTAAATATAGTTGTAGCAAACTATGATGATCTTTGGGCACGTTAGAAACTATTGGTAATAGCCCCTTTCCGTTTTTTCCTAAACTTTCTCCTATGAGCTGCTGACACCAAAAGAGAAGGTTCTCTAGTTTAGGTACATAATTTAAAAAAATTAAATTTGTAAACTTTTTTTTATTAAGTAAAGATGCAATGATTAGAGAACCGTCTTTTAAAGATTTATTATTAATAATTAAGTTTCTATTAATATTTTTTCTTATCTTATTTACATTTATTCCCATAAGATAAGCAGGAACCATACCAACCTCTGATAGTACTGAAAACCTTCCTCCGATATAATTTTTATGCTCAATAAAAAATAAATTCAATTTTTTTGATAAATTAAACAAAGTATTATTTTTTTTCTCTGTAATTATAATAATATTTTTTTTGTTTTTTTTTAAAATATTTAAAAAAAATAAATTTGATAAAGTCTCAATAGTATTTCCTGACTTTGAAATTATTATAAAAAGTGTTTTTTGAAAATTTTCGTCTCTTTTAAACGAAAAAATTTTATGTTCATCCAAATTATCAAAAAAATATATCTTTTTTTTAATTTTAGTTTTGAAAATTTCATAGATAGCTTTGGACCCTAAAATTGAACCACCCATTCCTATTATGGCTATAGTTTTGAAATTTTTAAATCTATTTAAATTTTTAAATGGAATAGAAAAATTATATTTTTTGCTTAACATATAGTAAAAATTATTTGATCTATTTATTTTTTTTTTTATTTCTTGAAAAAAAATTTTTAGTTTTTTTTGAAATTTTTTCTTAAAATTTCTGTCAATGTCTTTTGTAGACACTCTATTGCGTATAATTATATTTTTTTTAATCACTTTCTTATCTTTTCAAGAATAGACTCTTGCGTGGAAGAGCTTTTGGATTTTTTGTTTTCATCTTTTTTAGGTGCATTAAGAATATTCTTTAATTTTTGTTCATCAGTATCTTTTTTTGACAAACTATCAGGTGTAGGTATATTATTATAGTCAGGTGGCAATACTAAAGGCTCCTTTTTTTTAACCAAAAATTCATCTGTTGTATTTTTTTTTTCATTTCTTAATACTTTGCCTGCCTCTTGTAATCCACCGCATGAGTTCAACATTAAAAATATTATTAAAAGTTTAATTAAGTTTTTCATTAGTTTTTTTTATAAAAAAGCTTTTCATTAAATAAAATATAATACCAATTGTTATAAAAATATCAGCAACATTAAATACAAACCAATGGAAATTGCCATAATGTAAGTCTATAAAATCAGGCACAGCATTATAAATTAACCTATCATAAAAATTTCCAACAGCGCCCCCAATTATCAAAGAAAATACAATTTTATCAAATTTATCAGATCTTAATCCAATAATTATAAGAAAAATAATTACTACAGCTATAATTGAGGTGATCAAGTTATAAAATATTTCTGAATTTGAGCTAAGTAATCCAAAACCTATACCGGTATTCCAGATTAAATTAAAATTTAAAAAATCATTTAGATAATACGAATGGTTACTAAAATTATTTATAATTTCAATCTTTGAATATCGATCTATGCTGAAAGCAAAGATAATAATTATGAGAAAATAAAAGTTTTCTTTTTTTATAATATTGTTATTAATTTCTTTAAGATTTATCAAAATATTGTATCTCTATTTTATTGGAGAACAGTTGAACATCTTTCACATTTTTTTTCTAAAATTTTCCAACATCTTTCACATTTTTGTCCTTGAGCTTTTTTTACTTCAATCTTGATTTCGTCATTATTTGAAAGTACTTTTTCTGCTTTTGAGACGATAAAATAGTCTGCTAAATCCAAATTATTGAGAAGTTCAAATTTATCTTTTTTTAATGTTAATTTAATTTCAGCTTCCAAGCTTGATCCAATCTCTTTCTTAGCCCTTTTCTCTTCTATTGCAATATTTGCTACTTGTTTAATCTTAAATAAGTTTGACCATTTTTCATTAAGTCTATCATTTTTCCAACTAACTGGAATTTTTACAAAATTATTTTCATGAATACTTTCACTGTTGTCATTATTTAATAAACTATAAATTTCCTCCGTAGTAAAAACTAAAATTGGAGCAAACCACTTTAACAAACTTTCTAAAATTATGTTTAAAACGATTACACAATTTTTTCTTTTTTTTGAAGTGATGCTATCACAATAAAGAACGTCTTTTCTAATATCAAAGTAAAAAGATGAAAGATCTAATGTACAAAAATTTAACAACTCTTTGTAAAGTTTATGGAAATTATAATTTTTTAAATTTTCATCTACAGATTTACTTAATATAAATAATTTATGTAAAATGAATTGTTCTAGTTCATCAAATGTATTTGGCTTAATATTTTCAAAATTTTGTTTATCGAAATTATCTTTTAAGTTTCCAAGCATAAATCTAAAAGTATTTCTAATTTTTCTATAAGATTCCGCATGTTGTATTAGAATATTTTTATCTATTCTTAAATCTTCGGCATAATCAGATGCTGAAGCCCAAACTCTAAGTATGTCTGCACCATAGTTCTTCAATATGTCCTCTGGGGAGATGACATTTCCCATTGATTTAGACATTTTCATGCCTTTACCGTCTACAACGAAACCATGTGAGAGAATACTTTTAAACGGCGCCTTACCTCTAGTACCGCAGGACTCAAGTAGAGATGAGTGAAACCATCCTCTATGTTGGTCAGATCCCTCTAAATACATATCTGCAGGCCATTTTAAATCTTTTCTTTTCTCTAAAACAAAACTGTGTGTTGAGCCGCTATCGAACCATACTTCAACGATATCATTAAGTTTTTCATAATCTTTGGCATCATAATCATCA
>MDTA01105863.1_pt1 | contig 12046 bp, 15 predicted proteins | sample 811151 | NCBI WGS metagenome assembly MDTA01 (sample SAMN05326648, study PRJNA326480) | marine metagenome | isolation source: seawater | place: Indian Ocean: South | collected 2010
TGAATGTTTGAGCTGTTCACTGATTTTGATACTTTTTTAGGTATCGAAAAAGGTGATTCATTTGAAGATAACTTAATTATTTTCGTTTTACCATTTATGGAGGACTCCCCTGGAATATATTTTGCTATCTTATTAATAGATGGTTTTACTAGTTTTTGAATATCATTTTTTTTCATTATTTAGATCTTATCAAATAAAATTATTTTGACTACTAAACCAACATAGTTATGATGCCCTTTAAGTCAAATATTTTTTAGATGAATAGTAATATTGAAGAAAAAATTGTTTTAAAAGAATCTCTCAAACTAGATTCGGGAAGTAATTTAGTAAATTGTGAGATAGCTTTTAAAACTTATGGAAAATTAAATAAAAAGAAAAACAACGCAATATTTATTTGTCATGCACTAACCGGTGATCAATTTTGTACCGAAAAGAATCCGATCACAAATAAAAGGGGTTGGTGGAGTATTCTTGTTGGCCCTGGGAAGGTTATTGATACAAATATTTTTTTTGTAATTTGTAGTAATGTTTTAGGAGGGTGTATGGGAAGCTCTGGTCCATCCTCTATCAATCCAAAGACTAATAGAGTGTTTGGAATGAACTTTCCTGTAATTACAATTGGAGACATGGTTAGAGCACAAGAGAAACTTGTTCAAAGCCTTGGAATAAATAAATTGTTTGCTGTAATAGGTGGATCTATGGGTGGAATGCAGGCTTTAGAATGGGCAGTTAGTTTTCCACACAAGGTTGATTCTGTAGTTCCTATTGCAGCTTCATACAGACATTCAGCTCAGAACATAGCATTTCATGAAATTGGAAGACAAGCAATAATGGCTGACCCGGATTGGTTTAATGGAAATTATTACAATAAAAAAAAATATCCAAAAAGAGGATTGTCTGTAGCAAGAATGATTGCCCACATAACTTATTTGTCTGAGTCAGCATTGCAAAGAAAGTTTGGTAGAAATTTACAAAATAGTAAATTTTTTTCTTTTGACTTTAAAACTGATTTTCAAATTGAAAGTTATTTGCAACATCAAGGAATCTCTTTTGTAGAGAGATTTGATGCAAATAGTTATTTATACATAACAAAGGCTATGGATTATTTTGATCTTTCTCAAAAAAAAGGAGGTTTGTCTGAGTCATTGAAGGATAGTAAATTAAAGTTTTGTTTTTTTACCTTTACTTCTGATTGGCTTTTTCCAACATCTGAGACAAAAACAATTATTAAATCATTAAATAAATCTGATGCTAAGGTAAGTTTTGTTGAAATTAAAACAGATAAAGGCCATGATGCATTTTTATTGGATGATCCCGAATTCCATTCAACTTTGAGAGGTTTTTTGTATGGCCAAATTAAAAAAAATAGAATATGAAAAAATCTTAAGAAATGATCTATTGATTATTTCTAAATTGATAAATGAAAATGAAAAAATCCTTGATGTTGGCTGTGGTGATGGAAAATTAATTGATTATCTCTCTAAACATAAGAATGCCGAATGCAGAGGAATTGAAATAAAACAATCGGGAGTGAATCTTTGTCTTAAAAAAGGATTATCAGTAATACAAGGTGATGCAAACTATGAACTTGATGAGTATCCTGATAAATCATTTTCAAGTGTAATATTAAGTCAAACTATTCAGGCTATGATTTACCCTGAAAAAGTTTTAAAAAATTTAATAAGAATCGGCAAACGTGCGATCATATCATTTCCAAATTTTGGATTTTGGAAGATCCGAAAAGAGTTTCTATTTTACGGAAAAATGCCCAAAAATAAAATGTTACCATACGAATGGTATGACACTCCAAATATTCACCTATGCACATTTAAAGATTTTTTTGATTTTTGTAAAAAAAAAAATATCAAAGTAAATGATGTGATCTTTTTGAATGAGAATGGGATGAGGATTTCATCTAATTTTTTTAGAAATTTTTTAGCTTATCAAGTAATTTTTTGTGTTTCAAAAAAATGAAATATTTAATATTATTTAGATATGCTTGAAATTCATCAAATCCCAATTCTTAGTGATAACTATGTATATCTGGTAATTGATAGAATTACTGGAAAATCAGCTTGCATTGATCCAGGAGTTGCCGATCCTGTTAATGATTTATTAGAAAAACTTCAAATAAATCTTGATTATATTTTGAGCACCCATCATCATAATGATCATGTTGGAGCAAATCTTGATTTAAAAAAAAAACATAATTGTAAAATAGTTGGTAATTTTTACGACAAGGAGAGAATTCCTGGAATTGATATTTTTTTGAAAGATGGTGATTGTTTTAAACTTGGTGAGTCTGAATGTAAAATATTAGAAGTCTCTGGCCATACAATTGGTCACATCGCATACTATTTTATGAATGAAGATTTTCTATTTTGTGGTGACACACTTTTTTCACTGGGATGTGGGAGGCTTTTCGAAGGTACGCCCGAGGATATGGTTAAGTCACTTTCAAAGATTAGGGCTTTGCCTGATAAAACAAAAATATTTTGTGGTCATGAATACACTCTATCTAACGCAATGTTTGTAAAAAAATTAGAACCAAAAAATAAGTTTTTGGAAATTAAAATAGAAGAGATTAAGAAAAAAAGAGAAGAAAATAAGCCAACTATCCCATCAATTTTGGGTGAAGAAAAGAAATTCAATCCATTCTTAAAATTTGACAATAATATTTTCTTAGAAAAAATTGGTATTAAGAATCGTTCAATTGTAGAAAGTCTAAAAATACTTAGACAAATGAAAGACGAATTCTAATCCATCCACAAGCCTCCATTTACTGAGAGAGAAGCGCCATTAATATAATTTGCTTTGTCTGAAACTAAGTATGAGACCATTTCAGCTATCTCTTGAGAATCACCCAATCTTTTAGCTGGGATTGTATCGATAATACTTTTAAGTATATCTTCTCTAATAGCTGCAACCATTTCTGTGTTTATATAACCAGGACATATTACATTTGAGGTTATATTTTTTGTAGCTCCCTCTAGAGCTAACGATTTAGAAAAACCAATTAATGCTGATTTTGTAGCTGAGTAATTGGTTTGACCAAACTGACCTTTTTGTCCATTTACCGATGAGATGTGAACAATTCTCCCAAAATTATTTTCTCTCATTTTGTTCACAATTTGAGATGTGATATTAAATATTGAATTAAGATTTACATCTATAACTTTTTTCCAATTTTCTAAAGTCATTTTATGAAGAGGAGCATCTCTAGTAATTCCTGCGTTATTTATTAAAACATCAATTTTTTGGTGTTTTTCATAAATCTGATTTATTCCTGTTTTGCAGGATTCAAAATCACTAACATCCCACTTTAATACTTCAATCCCTGTTCTCTTCGAAAATTTTTCTGCAGCTTCATCATTGCTTGAATAATTAGAAATAACAATAAAGCCATCTTTATGAAGCTTTTCTGAAATAGCTTCGCCTATTCCACGAGTTCCTCCTGTAACTAATGCTACTTTTTGCATTTTTAAATCCTTTCCACACACATTGCAACTCCTTGACCCCCTCCGATGCATAGGGTTGCTATTCCTTTATTCTTATTGGCTCTATGTAGTTCATTAATTAATGAAACAAGAATTCTACTACCTGAAGCTCCGATTGGATGTCCTAAGGCAATTGCTCCACCATTTACATTCACCTTTTCAACATCCCATCCAATTTCTTTTGTTACAGCCAGAGATTGTGCTGCAAAAGCTTCGTTGGCCTCAATTAGATCAAGATCTTCAAGTTTCCAGTTTGCTACCTCAAGTGCTTTTTTTACTGCGGGTACAGGACCAATTCCCATGATTGATGGATCTACACCGACAGTTGCCCAGGAAACAATCCTTGCTATAGGTTTGATTCCAAGTTCTTCTGCTTTTTTTTCTTTCATCAGCAAAACTACTGCTGCACCATCATTTAAACCAGATGCATTTCCTGCAGTCACAGTTCCATCTTTTTTAAAAACAGGTTTTAGAGAACTGATTTTTTCAATTGTACTTCCATGTCTAGGAAACTCATCATCAGCAAAATTAACTTCTTCTTTTTTTATTTTTATTGTCACTGGAACAATTTCATTAGTAAAATGATTATTCTTTTGGGCATTTTCTGCTTTATTCTGTGAATTTGTGGCAAATTGATCTTGCTCATCTTTTGAAATTCCAAATTTTTCAGCAATATTTTCCGCTGTTGTACCCATATGGTAGTCATTCATTGCACACCAAAGCCCGTCAATGATCATACTATCTTTTATTTTTCCATCGCCCATTTTTAGCCCGTTACGAATATTGATTGTATGGTGAGCATTGCTCATCGATTCTTGTCCTCCAGCTATGATTATTGATGATTGATTTGTAAGAATTGATTGAGCACCAACTGCTACAGCACGTAAACCTGATCCGCATACCTGATTAATTGTCATTGCACTTTTTTCTTGCGGAATTTTTGATAACATCTGCGATTGTCTAGCAGGATTTTGCCATGAACCACCAGTTAATACTTGGCCCATTATCACTTCATCAATTAGCGTTTTATCTATCTCAACATCTTGGAATATTGCATCAATAGAAATTTTGCCAAGTTCTGGAGCAGAGAAATCAGACAATGAACCCATGAATTTTCCTATAGGAGTTCTTTTAGCTGAGGTTATTACAATATCAGTCATTTATAATATTTAATTAAATTTAAGGATAAATAGCATAAAAATTGACATTATTACACAGAAATTTTTCTTAAAAGTTTAAAATTTAAAAAAAAATATTTGATAATTTTTTGTGAAATAGTATAAAACAACGAAAACAAGGGTAATATTTATGTTTGTAGTTTTCGAATTTAAAGATAAGCAATATAAAGTTTCAGAGGGTGATATACTTAAGATTCCAAGAGTCGAAAAGTTAAAAAAAGATGATGATATAAATTTTGAGAAAATTTTATTTATCAATAGTGATTCGACAGGTCTACGAATTGGAACTCCATATGTAAAAGGAGTTTCTATTAAAGCCAAAGTTATCGAACAAATTCGAGATAAAAAAATTATAGTTTTCAAAAAGAAAAGAAGACATAACTACAGAAGAAAAATTGGTCACAGACAAGACTTGACACTGATAAAAATTAAGAGTTTGAATTTAAGTTCAAATAAAAAGACAACTACAAAAAGTGAAAATAAAGATATTGTAGATCCGATAGAAAAAAAAAAAAATAAAGAGGATGTAAATGGCTCATAAAAAAGCAGGAGGTAGTACAAGAAACGGAAGAGATAGTGCTGGAAGAAGACTTGGTGTTAAAAAATTTGGTGGAGAATTGGTGATGCCTGGTAATATAATTATTCGACAACGTGGAACTAAGTACCATCCAGGTAAGAATGTTTCTATGGGTAAAGACCATACAATTTTTGCCATTAAACAAGGAAATGTATTTTTCAAAAAGAAGTCGTCTGGAAGATGTTTTGTTGATGTGCAATTGAAGAAAGATACACCTTAACCAAATTATGAAATTTTTAGATGAGTCTAAGATCTATCTCAAGGCAGGAGATGGCGGACCTGGTTGCGTCAGCTTTAGAAGAGAAAAATATATAGAGTTTGGTGGCCCTGATGGTGGAGACGGTGGGAAGGGAGGAAATATATATTTCAAAGCGGTTGAAAATCTTAACACATTAATTGACTTTAGATATAAACAACATTTTAAAGCTGAGAGTGGAAAAAATGGTTCTGGAAAAAACAGAACTGGACACAACGGAAAAGATCTAGTTATCAAAGTTCCGATTGGTACAGTCGTAATGAGTGAGGATAAAAAATTCATTTATAAAGATTTATCAAAAGGAAAAGAAATCTTTTTAGCTGTTCAGGGAGGTATCGGAGGAAAAGGTAACTCAAAATATAAAACTTCAACCAATCAAGCTCCAAGAAGTTTTCAAAAAGGAAAAATTGGAGAGGAACTATGGGTTTGGTTGAGATTAAAGTTGATAGCGGATATCGGTTTTCTAGGTTTACCTAATGCTGGTAAATCAACCTTATTATCTGTTTTATCAAATGCCAAACCAAAGATTGCCAATTATCCCTTTACAACCACTACACCGCAACTTGGATTGCTTAGATTTGATTTTGGAGATCTTGTTTTAGCAGATTTACCAGGTCTAGTGAAAGGGGCGGCGGATGGTGTTGGACTTGGACTAAAGTTCTTAGCTCACATCGAGAGGTGTAGAACTTTAATACATATTTGCGATATTTCTGCAAAGAAAGATGAAGATATAATTGAAAGTTATGAGATAATTAGAAACGAGATAAATAATTATGGAAAAAAAATATCATCAAAAAAAGAAGTTATTGTATTGAGCAAGTCTGATTTAGTTGATAAAGATGTTATTAAAAGACGAGTTGATTTGATGAAAGAAAAAACAAATGCGGAAGTTTTTTCTCTCTCAAGTGCTACCAATATTGGAATTAAGGCTCTAAGATTATATCTTCAAGGATTAATAAATGATAAAGTCATTTGAGATTGACAGTGCAAAAAGAATTATTTTAAAAATTGGCTCTTCTTTACTTATTGAAAATAAAAAATTTAATTATAATTGGCTCGAGTCATTCATTGATGATGTCATAATCTTAAAAAGAAAAAAAATCGAAATAATAATTGTAGCATCGGGTGCAGTTTCTCTTGGAGAGGCTTATCTCAAAATTAAAAACAAAAAAATCAGTATTACAGATAAACAAGCCCTTGCAGCTTGTGGCCAAGTGATTTTGATGGAAAATTTTATGAAGGCTTTTATAAAAAGAAAAATTAAAGTAGCACAAATACTTTTAACTTTCTCTGATACTGAAGATAGAAGAAAAAGTCTTAATTCTCGTGAGACATTAAAAAGTTTGTTGAAAGGTGGAGTTGTCCCTATTATTAATGAAAATGATACTGTTGCTACTGATGAATTAAAGTTTGGAGATAACGACAGATTGGCATCAAGAGTAGCTCAAATAATAGATGCTGACCTTTTAATTTTGTTGAGTGATGTAAAAGGTCTTTATGATGACAATCCAAAAACTAATAAAAAAGCTAAATTGATTCCGATTGTTAAAAATATAAACTCAAAGTCTCTAGATATTACTTCCCATCAAACTAATGAATTCGGTTCAGGCGGAATGCGAACAAAAATTGAAGCTGCAGAAATTGCTGACAGTTTTGGTTGCAACACAATTATTTGTCAAGGTAACTTAAAAAAACCAATTTCTAATTTAAAAAAATATAAAATTGGAACATTATTTCTTTCAACAAATAAAAAAAAAAGAGGTCTAAAAAATTGGGTTGCTGGATCAATAAATGTATCTGGTTCTGTAACAATCGACAGTGGTGCATCTAAAGCTCTAAAAAAGGGATCTAGTTTATTACCCATTGGTGTAAAAAGAATTACTGGAAAATTTTTAAAAGGTGATATAATTGTAATTATTGATTCAAATGGAAAAAAAATTGGAAAAGGTATAACATATTATGACTTTTCAGAGTTAGAATTGATTAAAGGAAAACAAACAAGTCATATAAAAAAAATTCTTGGATATGAAGGTAGAGAAGAGTTAATTCATAGGGATTACCTTTTCTTGAGTTCAAAATAATGAATCAAATTAGTGAAAATGATATTCTTAAAATTGGAATTAAAGCAAAAGAAGCTTCTCGAAAAGTTTCTACATTAGAAACAAATTTAAAGAATGAAATTATTTGTTCAGCAGCTGAAAATTTAATGAAGAATAAGAAAAAGATAATTATTGAAAATCAAAAAGATATTAATGAAAACAAAGCTAAACTTACATCTGCAACCCTAGATAGGTTGGTTTTAGATAGTAAAAGAGTTGATGCAATTTGTGAAGGGTTGGTTGATATTTCTAAATTAGATGACCCAATTGGAAAAATTATTGATAAATGGTCAAGACCTAATGGCTTAAATATAGAAAAGGTCTCAATTCCATTAGGTGTTATTGGTGTGATATATGAATCTAGACCTAATGTTGCAGCAGACGCAGCTGGACTTTGTCTAAAATCTGGGAATGCTTTAATATTAAGAGGTGGTAGTGAAAGTTTTAATTCCTCATCAATGATTATAAAGATAATTAATGAAACACTTAAAAAATATAAAATACCCGAAGGAGCATTACAGAATATTCCAACCAAAGATAGGTCAGCTGTTGGCTATATGTTAAAAATGGATAAATATATTGATGTAATAATCCCAAGAGGTGGGAGATCATTAATAGAAAGAGTAATAAATGATAGTAAGATACATGTGATAAGACATCTTGATGGTATTTGTCATACATACATTGAAAAGTCCTCTGACCCAGATTTATCTGAAAAGGTTACAGTAAATGCAAAAATGAGAAGACCAGGAATATGTGGTGCAACTGAAACAATTTTAATTGATAAGGAAATAATTAGTTCGCATTTACCTAAAATTTTATTGTCATTAAAAAAACATAACTGTGAAGTCAGGGGTGACAAAGAAATTAGAAAAGTTGATGAATCGATTAAACTTGCTAATGATGAGGATTGGCATACAGAGTACTTAGATAAAACAGTTTCAATCAAAACAATTTTGGCTGGTGTTGAAGAAGCGGTTAGTCACATAAATTTTTATGGATCTGGTCATACTGACGCAATCTTATCTGAGGATAAGAACGCTGTCAGATATTTTCTTGATAATGTTGATAGTGGAATTGTTATGCACAATACATCAACTCAATTCGCAGATGGCGGGGAGTTTGGAATGGGAGCCGAAATCGGGATTTCAACATCTAAAGTTCACGCAAGGGGTCCGGTCGGGGTAGCTCAATTAACAAGTTTTAAATATAAGGTCATAGGATCAGGCCAAATTAGACCATAAAATTGATTATCTCAAAAAAAAAATATATTGGCATATTAGGCGGAACATTTGATCCTCCGCATGCGGGGCATTTTTTTATTAGTAAATTTGCTTTAATCAGATTAGGATTAGATGAAATATGGTGGGTTGTAACATTAAGAAATCCACTAAAAAAAACTCATAGTGATTTTTCTTCGAGACAAAAAAAAGCAGAATTTTTTCCAAAATCAAGAACGATAAAAGTGATAAGAATAAAAGAGGAAAATAAGACTATTTATACTGTAGATATATTGGATCATTTAAAACAAAGATTTCCGAAAGTTAAATTTATTTGGTTGATGGGTGTTGATGGGCTAGAAAATTTTCATTTATGGAAGAATTGGAGAAAAATTTTTTGTAATATTCCAATTGCAATTTTTGATCGACCATTTTACTCTCTAAATATATCAAAGAGTAGAGTAATTGGCTTTTTTAAAAATAAAAGGATTAAAACAAAATTGTCAGATAAGTTAAAATTCATGCCTCCACCGGTTTGGGTTTTTCTAAATGGACTAACTAATCCTGAGTCTTCAACTAAAAAAAGATTAGAGATAGATGAAAAGGGAAACTAATATCAGAGAATTATTAGATAAAATTCTTAAACAACTTGATGAGTTAAAAGCTATAAAAGTTGTAGTAATAAATATACAAAATAGAAGTGCGTTAGCTGATTATTTCATTGTAGCTAGTGGAAGTTCATCTAGACATATTAATGCAATAGCCTCAAAGGTGATGAAAAATAATAAAAGGGAGTTAATTGCAATTGAGGGCCTAAAAACAACGGATTGGGTAATACTAGATTTTGGGGACATTATTTTAAATTTGTTTAAACCTGAAACAAGAAAGCATTATGATCTAGAAAAAATTTGGCAGGATGGGATTGAAGATGAAAAAATGAGTTTTGGTTAAAATGCGTATTGATATTATTTCCCCAGGAAAATTTAAAGAAAAACCTCCATATTTTAAGATATTTGATTACTATAAAAGAAGAATAAGTTTAAAAATAAATTTAATTGAGTTAAAGTTACATAACTTTGATAAAAAAAAAAAAAATATTACTCGAAAAGCAAGACATCACAAAACACTTAAAAGATACGAGCTGTTTAGTTACCCTAGACAAATCTGGACGAAAAATTTCAAGTAGACAGTTTGCAGAGTTTATGAACAAGGAGTTAAATAATGGAAAAAAAAAAAATAAGTTTTATTATTGGTGGTGATCTTGGTTTAGATAATTTTTTTAAAGAAAAAAAAAATGTATTTTCTTTTGGAAACCAGACATGGCCACATCTGATGGTAAGAATAATGTTGATAGAACAGATTTATAGAGCCCAAGAAATCATTAGAGGCACTTCGTATCACAAGTAAAAGTTTATGAAAAAAAAAAAAGTTTTACTTTGCATTTTAGATGGCTGGGGTTTAGGAGAAAACACAAAGTATAATGCTATACATTGTGCAAAAAAAAAGAACTTCGATTTAATAACAAAAAAATATGGATTTATTAGATTAGAAGCATCGGAGAAAGGTGTTGGGTTGCCTGATGGCCAATTTGGAAACTCTGAGGTTGGTCATATGAATATAGGTGCCGGAAGAATTATACTTCAAGATATTTTGAGGATTTCAGAGTATTTTAAAAATGATAATTTTAAAAAAAATAAAAATATCAAGAATGTAATTGATAATACAAAAAGAATTCATCTGTTAGGACTACTATCAGATGGGGGGGTTCATGGTCATCAAGATCATCTGTTTGAAATGATAAGAATTCTAAAAACAAAAAAAAATAAAGTTCTAATACATTGTTTTCTTGATGGTCGTGATAGCTCACCTATATCAGGATTAGAAAATATTAAAAAACTCAAAAAAATGTTAAATAACATGAATAATGTTGAGATAGCAAGTATCTCGGGAAGATTTTTTGCAATGGATAGAGACAATCGTTGGGATAGAGTAAATTTGGCATATAAAGCTATAATTGAGGGATCATTGAAAAAAAATATTGATCCAATTAAAGCAATTGAAGATAGTTATAGAAAAAATATTACTGATGAATTTTTTAAACCTATAAATTTTTCAAACTATTCAGGAGTTGAAGATGGAGATGGTTTCTTTATTACAAATTTCAGAGCTGATAGAGTTAGGGAGCTTCTAAGTTCAATATTCGATGATAAATTTGATTTTTTTGATAGAAAGAAGACTGCTAATTTTTTCAAACCTTTAAGTATGGTTGAATATTCTAAAAGATTGAGAAAAACTTTAACTCCAATAATCGAAACACAAAAAATTAAAAATAATCTTGGTGAAACACTGTCTAATGAAAAAATTAAGCAACTTAGAATTGCTGAAACTGAAAAATATGCTCATGTTACTTATTTTTTTAACGGAGGTAACGAAGAAAATTTTAATAAGGAAGATAGAGTTTTAATTCCATCACCAAGAATTGAAACTTATGACAAGAAACCAGAGATGTCAGCATTTGAACTAACAGATGAGTTATTAAAAAGAATGAATAATGATGACTATGAATTTATTGTTGCAAATTTTGCTAATCCAGACATGGTTGGTCATTCTGGTAACTTTCAAGCAACTGTGAAGGCTGTTGAAACAGTAGATCTATGTCTTGGCAAAATACTCGAGGAGTCAATTAAACAAGATTATATCCTAATTGTTACATCTGATCACGGAAATGCAGATAAAATGTTTGATGAAGAAAAAAAATTACCCTGCACGACTCACACAATAAATAATGTTCCATTTATTGTTTGTTCAGATGTAAACTTCATCCAACAAAATGGAAAATTAGCTGACATTGCTCCGACAGTATTAAAGATTTTTGGAATAGATAAACCAGAAGAGATGAATGGAATAGCATTAATAAAATGAAAATAATAACTTTTTTGATTGCTCTTTTGTTTTTTAATACAGTTAATTGTTTAGAAAAACAAAATATAAAAAATAAATTAAGTAAATTAAAAAAACAAACAGTAGTAATTCATAATGATATTTTAAAAAATAATAGTGAATTAAAAAGAATAAAAATTGATATTAACCGAAACACACAAAAACAAGTAATATTCAAGAAGCATATAAAAAATAAAGAATATCTTGGCAGAAAACTTGTTTTTCTTCTTCAAGAAAAAATATATTTATCTCCATTAATGACTATTACAAAGAATTTAA
>MDTA01135449.1_pt1 | contig 12045 bp, 14 predicted proteins | sample 811151 | NCBI WGS metagenome assembly MDTA01 (sample SAMN05326648, study PRJNA326480) | marine metagenome | isolation source: seawater | place: Indian Ocean: South | collected 2010
TAAAACTATGTCAGAATCTAAAACAGAATACGATTCTAGTAATTTAGATGTTGATTATATAAATGATGAAGAAGCTATTAACCAATACAATAAAGACAAAGAACAACCATTAACAACGCGTAAATTATCAGATGAAGATAGTGAAAAAGAAACTAGTGATTTAAAAGAATCTGAAGATAAAGAAGAATCTGAAGATAAAGAAGAATCTGAAGATAAAGAAGAATCCACTGAATCTAATAATATTTTAAAACAGATCAATAATGATTTTTTTACAACTACTAATATGTTTTTATTATTATGGTTTTTAGTAATCTACATTATTGTTTATTATATTTTAGGAATGTTTTTTAATAAGGGTTCTCAACCTGGTGATTTCCAAAAGAGTCTAGGAAGAACTCTAGATTTAATATTCTTTATTAGTGTATTTGTATTTATTATATCTTATTATTATTCTACACCACAGGAACAAACTATAAAAGACATTGAGACTTTATATAAAAAATTATTAGTATTTTTAGAAAAACCTAGCTCTGCTGTTAGCTCATTACTCTTTATCATTACCTTTTATATTATTGTTTATTTGTTTCAAATACCAATGTCATCCGGTTCAAAACCTTTTTTTATTTGTATTCTTGAAGGTTCCGCATGGGTTACATTAATTGTATCTATATTAGTTTCATCTATAAAGCAAATATGGGATATAAATATTTTAGATTTTTTTAAATCAGAAACACCCAAAGAATCCGAAGTAGAAGATAAAGAAACACCTATTCCTGTTATTACTGATGAAGTATTTAATATTTCTGGAAATAAATATACATACGAAGACGCACAAGCTATTTGTAAATCATATGGCGCAAAATTAGCAACTTATGATCAAATTGAAGATGCTTATAATAATGGTGCTGAATGGTGTAATTATGGATGGTCTGAAAATCAAATGGCTTTTTTCCCAACACAAAAAAATACATGGGATGAATTACAAAAAAATCCTAAAAAGAAAAATAACTGCGGAAGACCTGGTGTAAATGGAGGATATATTCAAAATCCATACATTAAATTTGGTGTTAATTGTTACGGTAAAAAACCAACTCCTTCCGCAAAAGAAGAACAACGCTTTCAACAAAACCAATCGAATATACCATTAACGGTTGAAGATAAAAAATTACAGGAAAAATCTGATTATTGGAAAAAAAATTCTGATAAATTAGAAATAAACTCTTTTAACAGTCAAAACTGGTCTAGATATTAAATTATTATAATAATTATTTATAATTATAATTAATTATTATATTCCAAATCTCCTATTTCGTTGTTTATATAGTTTTATTATTTTATTTATGCATTGTAAATTCATATCCGGCCATAATTTTTTTTCAAAAAATAATTCTGAATACATTATTTTTGTTGGAAAAAAACCAGATAATCTTTTTTCTCCACCACTTCTGATGATTAAATCTATATTTGATTGAATCCTATTATAATTTGGGTTTTCATTCACACCATGATTTATAAGATCTTTATTATAATCATATGCTATTGCTATATTTAATATATATTTTGAATTTATATTTATTAATTTAAGCTCTTTACATATTTCTTGAATATCATTTGGTAATTTATCTACTTCACCAATTATATTTATTTTTATATCACATAAATACTTATTTATAACATCTTCATATTTTGGTTGTTTTTTTATATGCCATAATTTACGTATAAATTCATAAATTAAGTTTATTGTTTCATCTGTTCTATCCATATTATCTATTGAACATAAATATAAACTAATTTCATCTACTTCCATTAAGTATTTATATTTTGTTGTTTGAACCTCATTTACTATATTTTTTAATTTATCAATCCATATACTACCTAAAGAATTCAATAATAAATTATTACTTTTACACCACCTTCTATTTCCATCTGGTATTATACCAATATGAACCATTTATATATAATCTAAACTAACTTTTTATATTTTTTTACGAGATGTATTACCTTTTATTTTTAATTTACGTGTTTTTGCTGATTTATTATTATGAGACACCATTTCAAATAAACTATCAAATACACTTGTATCTATCGTAGAATTAGAATTATTTACCTTTATTCTAGATATATCATTACAACCACCAGATATTGTTGATACATTTAAACCTAAAGGTACAACTAATCCTTCAAAACGAGACAAACTTACTTCATTTGTTCCACCTAATTTAACATGTTCTTTATTACTTTTTGAAATAATTTCAGTTAATGGATATCCACCAATAACTACATCTCCTGTTATATCTTTTCTGAAAATATTTTTATGAAAATCTGTTTTTATTACTTTGTCCATTTATATATTCTAATAATATTTATTATTTTGCAGAAAAACGTTTTATTTCTGATGATGTAGTAATTTCCCTATTATCTTTTAAATATTTTACTATTTGTTCCACTTGAGATTTATCTTTTATTATATTTTCTAAACAATTTGTTATATATGTAAATGATAATGATTTATATTCCTTTTTTTCGTATATTCTTAGTTCTCCATCTGTTATGCCAATATTACCTTTTATATTATTATTTTTCATATAACCACATATATTACTAGTTAATATTGATCTTGTTTCTCGCATTTTCTTTGTTTTATCATTTACTAATTGCAATTGTTGGTCAATACTTACCCATCTTTGAATACTATTTAATAATTCATCATGCGAACTAATATTATTTATATTTTCCATTATAAATAATATAATATATTTAGGTTTATTTACTTTTTTTTATATATTTTCTTCGCTTCTTTTAAAGCTTGTTTAAACATATATGTAGAATTTTTTGCTCTGTTCTTTTTAAATATTTCACTTACTAGTTTTGTCCATTCTGTTAGTTTTTTCATAGTTTTGCCACCTTTCTTGGATTTAGGTTTGGATTTTCGTGTTTTTCTCTTTCCACCGGTTATACTTTCCTTTTCAATATCCATATCATCTTCATCATCCTCTTCATCTTCTTCAGGGCTAGGAGATACTTCTTCATCTTCTTCAGGGCTAGGAGATACTTCTTCATCTTCTTCAGGGCTAGGAGATACTTCTTTATCTTCTTCAGGGCTAGGAGATACTTCTTCATCTTCTTCAGGGCTAGGAGATACTTCTTTATCTTCTTCTAGGGAGTCACTGATATCTTCATTTTCAGGACTAACTGGTTCTTCTTTATCGGCACAACCGACCATTTTACAAAAGCTACCGCCCTTCTTGATTTTTCTAGAAGCTGGCTTCTTCGATTGTTTTTTACCTTTTTTATATGATGGCATTATATTATAATATAAGATTTTAATCTATATAACTTACTTTATTTGATAATCTTAATAATCGCAATAAAAGAAATAAATTAGCTAAAATAATAAATACTAAAAAAATACTATAAATACATACTATCCATACATAAATGTTTAATTCATCAAATATAGTATTAAATATTGGTTTTACTATTTCTCTTATATCATTTTTTATATTTTCATCTTGAAAAAATCCTATAAAGCTATCTCGTAAATTTTTCATTTCATATTTTATAAATAATTATAAATATAATTTTATAACTAAACGAATGCTTTATTTAAATAATAAACTGTAATAAACAGATAAAGAGATAAATTGTATTTTTTATATTATTATGGATAAAATTTACGATACAAATGAAAAATTACAATCTTTTGATTTTTCTAAATTAACCTTATCAAGACCTACATTAATCGCAAATGGTTCTTATTCTATACGATTAAAGGTTGATAAATTACCATTATATATTCAACCACCTCCTTGTTATACAAAACAAGGTATTATTAAAAACGGTAGAAGATATTACACGGATTTAATGTTTACAGCAGAAGATGAGTTTATAATTCAATGGATTGAAAAATTAGAACAAACATGTATTAATTATATTTATCAACATAGAAATGAATGGTTTGATGGGGATATGGAACTCGCAGATGTTGAAAACTATTTTGTATCACCAGTTAAACTTTATAAATCTGGTAAATTTTATTTAATTAGAACTAATATACCAACAGCATTAGAAAAACCTAGTATTAAAATTTACGATGAAAACGAAAATATTGTTGATTTTAATAATATAAATGATACTACACAATTAATGACCATATTAGAAGTGCAAAGTATAAAATGTTCAGCTAGAAGTTTTCAAATTGAATTAGAATTAAAACAAGTTTTAGTTATTAAACCCATTGAATTATTTAATAAGTGTATTATTAAAACTAACTTTTCAACATATGATGATGAAAAAAGCAGCACTGTAAAAATTACAGATGATAATAATACTGATTCTAATAACATACATGAAGATGATAATACAGAACATATACAAGATAACATTGATGAATATAATAATGAATCTACTATAGAAACAAAAGATTCTACAGAGCCATCAAATAATAGTAAAATTGTAAATAATGATGAATATGATTTAGGAATTTCTACAGAAAATCATGGAACGGAGAACCATGAAATAGAGAATAATGAAACAGAAAATCATGAAATGGAGAACCATGAAATAGAGAATAATGAAACAGAAAATCATGAAATAGAGAATGATGAAACAGAAAATCATGAAATAGAAAATCATGAAATGGAGAATAGTGAAACAAATAATAATGAAATTAATGTAAATACAGAAAATACAATAGAAGAAGTCGTATTTAATTTAGAAGAATTATCACCAGATTCTGTTATATTAAAACAACCAAATGAGGTATATTATCAGATGTATCGCGACGCACGGCAAAAAGCTAAAATTGCGAAAGAAATGGCACTTTCATCTTATTTAGAAGCTAAACAAATAAAAAATACATATATGTTGAATGATATTGATGATAGTGATAATAGTGATTTAGATAATGATAGTATTCTAAGTGAAACTAATTAATTATATTTTAGCAAATTTACATACTAGTTATTTTTTTTTATCAGTCGTTTATATAAACAAAAATATGTTTAAGGATATTCAACGTGTAGTCGGCAAACTTTTTTCATCTAAGTTTATTTTAGTATTAATAATTTCATTTGTTATTGTCTGGGGTTTAATGACCTATAATGGACAGAAACTACTTGTTCGCGATTTAATGGAAGATGGCACAAGTGAGGACGCTGAGGCGAAAGCCGATGAAGAACCTAAAGAAGGAGAACCTAAACCTGCTGAAGGTAAAGCTGAATCTGGTTACGCTCTTCAACCTGTTGCAAATCCTGTAGATTTATTACCTAAGGATAAGAATAGTGAGTGGAAGGACTTGAACCCCGCTTCTGTAAGCGATGAAGGTGTAAAAATGCCTGATATGTTAGAAGCCGGTTATCATATTGGTCTTGATACTATCGGTCAATCTATGAAAAATGCTAATCTTCAACTTCGTGCTCAACCACCTGTCCCCAAGGTAAATGTTGGACCATGGAACCAAAGCACAATTGAGGCTTATACTTCTATCAAGGATCTTGGTATTGGTAACTAAATTTTAATTATGCAATAATATTATTTTATATTTAATAATATTATTTACGTGTAAAACATTAATATATTAACAATATATAATGAATAACGAAAACATTTTAGGGTATTTTATAATCGCATTTATATTAATAATTAGTTTATATATTTATAAAGATAGTTACGAAAGTTTTCAATTAAAATGTATTGTATCTGATGTTGATGGTAATAAATATTGTGTAAGAGAAAGAGATAATATATCAAATGCTGCGGATTTATTAGCAAAAGTTACACAAAAATGTAAAAAATTGGTTTATTATGTTAGTGATAAATACCCAGAACAAGAAAATACACAAAGATTAAAACAAAACTTTAATCCTACAAAAATTACAGAAACTTTACCTACTAGTAGTTACACTGCTTATAGTGAAAATAAAGGCGAAAAAGTAGCATTTTGTTTAAATAAAAAGAAAGGTAATAATAATAATTTAATTGATGAAAACACATTAACTTTTGTAGCTATACACGAATTAGCACATATTATGTCAAAATCAATTGGACATAAAAGTGAATTTTGGAGTAATTTTAAATTTTTATTAGAAGCCGCAAAAGAAGCCGGCATACATAATCCTGTAGATTATAAAGAAGCCACACAAGAATATTGTGGTATGAAAATTCATGATAATCCATATTACGACGCATAATCAATTTGTTCAGACTCACGCCTTTTACGATTTAAATATGCTTTATGTCTATATTCTCTTAGTTTTTCAGGGTTTTCTTCTTTTAGTTTTTCTATATATTTTTTAGCATTTTGTTTTACTTTATCTTTATTGTTTTGATAGTATTTTTTATGTCGATCATTATTTGTATATTTTGCTAAACGTGTTTTTAATGTTTTTACTTGTTCTCGTAGTAATGCTATCTCATTATTCAATCTTAATATATCTTGTTGTTCATCTCTTGATATTATATCCATTATAATAAAATATGTAAAATCCTTTTATATTTTCTTATGAGTTATTATTTTATTGATTATTATTATCAATAAAATACATTAAATTAATTAAGCTACCATCTTAAGACCACCTACTAAGTTAGCGCCGATACCGAATCCAGCACCACCACGAGCGGAAGAACCCATAGCAGGAATAAATACATCAAGAATGCTAAATGTGGCAGCAGCAGTCAAAGCAATTATAATAATTTCTTCAACATTTAATTGTTTCTTTGGTATAGCGAAAGCAGCAAGAGCTACAACTAAACCTTCGATTAAGTACTTAATAGCACGCTTTACTAACTCATTCAAATCGAGCATTTCTATATATTATAATATAACAAAATATATTGTAATCTATTAAATTTATAAAATTTAATTAAAAACACTTAAATACACTATAATATAAATTATTATATTCCTAAAATGTCATCATTTGAAAAGAAACTAAATGCTGATGGAAGCTCGAACTCTAAATATGTTGACTTGTGTGACGAAGACCCACCTATTAGTGGTCAAAAATTCGCATGCATGTCCTTTGTTTCACCTGAAAAAATACTTAAAAAAAGGGAAACTTACCTTTTCGATCAATTTATAAAAAACTGGGAGTTTTCTAAATCAATGGAACGATATTTCGAGTTTATACACTTTATTGCATATAAACATAACTTTAATGTAGAAACACTTATCGCAGACTTTAATGATTTTGTTAAAGAAGAATCTGATAAATTAAAGAAATCTGGCATCGAAGATGATTATAAAAATTTTATGGATAAACAAGAAGATAAATTGAATGCTCAATTCAACAGGGAACATGCGTTTCAGACTTCTGTTAGGGGATTAAAAATTAGAGGTGTTTATAATACTCAAGAAGAAGCTGAAGATAAATGCAAAAAGATGAGGGAATATGACCCTAACCATGATATTTATGTTGGACCTGTTGGAGTATGGATTCCTTGGGACCCTGACGCATATAAAACCGGACGTGTAGAACATATGGAAGAAGAACTTAACGCACTTCATTCTGAAAAAATTAAAAATGAAGAAATGGCTAAAAAACAGTTTGAAGAAAGAGTCCGAGAAACTAAGAAAAAGGCTATTATGGAAAACATTGAAAAAGCAAAGAATAGCGGTAACGTTCTTACACAGAATATTGACGACGATGGTAACCTAAGTGGTGTTAAAGAAAATGTTGATTTTGAATCACGAGAAGTTCTTACTACTGAATCTACGCAATTACGAGATGAACTAATGACTGGTTCCGAAAAAGATGATTAATTTATTATTATATAATTAAATTGAATTATATAATACGCTCATTAAATTTATATTATTATATTTGATACTATACCATCTACATTAAACTTTTTTATTTCATTTAATTCTTGTTTATTTCTACAAGTATATACAAATATTATCTTTGAATAATGTTGTAAGTATTCAATTGTATTAGAATCTAATACTTCCCAATTTATACTTATAAAATCTACATTTCTTATTAAAATATCCCATTCAATATTTGTATAATTACTATGTGTAATATATCCTATATAAAATCTTAATTTTGATTTATATAATTCTTCTGTTATTTTACGATTAAAACTAGCTACATATATATTTTTTATATTTACTATTTCTGTATTTTTTAATAATTCTATTAATATAGGCACTATATTCAAGTCTGTTCCTTTTATATCCAAATATACTTGGATTTTGTAAGTATCTATTAAATTAAAAAATTTTGATAATGATAATACGTCTTGTTCTTCTAACTCTTCTGATGTATATTCACTTATTAATTTAGAATTCAAATATTTATCATGAAATATAACTATTTTATCATCTTTACAAAGTTGAATATCTAATTCTAACATATCAAAATTGTTTATAATTGCTTCTGTAAATGCTTCTAATGTATTATCTTTATAAATTTCAGAATAACCACGATGAGCTATTTTCAACATTTGTTTAATATATTTAAAACAGATATAAAATTTTAATAATAGATATATTAGCTAAAATAATATGAAAATATTTAATCTTATTGGTCATAATCTTTTTATTCCCAAACTTAATATTGACATTAAGTTTAATTTTGATAAAGCACCTATTGGGTTACATTCCACATATATAGACAATATTTTCAGTACTCCTGAAAATGATTTAACACATTCTAATTTTATTATATCTAATATGCTATTTGATAATTCACATAGTAAAATTGATATATTAAAAACCAACTGTTTCGATAATATATTTCTAAACCAAATTGGGAAAAATAATATTATAGATTTCTTTTATAAAATCCAACACACGTGGTATGTATTATATAATTTTGTAAATAGAATTAAACGTTCTTACTATAAAACTAAAGTTGATAATGATTTATATTTAAACCCTATTGTTGAATCACAAAAAAATTGTTTTAAATTTTTTAGTAATACAAATGTATATCTATTTACACTGCATGATCTTTCCAAAATTATTATTTCATCTATATGTAATTCTCCTGATTTTCATAGTCACTCATTAATTCCACGTAATCCATATGATGGTATTGATTTTACACGTTCTGATTTGTATAATATTTATTTTGCTATGAAAAATACATTTATTAATGTTCCTATTATTATTCATCAGTATTTTTTGTCTAATTTTGATATTAAATTTTTTGAAACTAATAATCAAGTTATTATACGTGATAATTATATTAAACAATTTATTCAAAATGAAGATTCTGAAGATATTATTGATCATGTACATGATATGTTAATACCATATAATGAAAAAATGAATATTGACCATGACTTTCCCGATAATATTTTGATTGAAGAATTAAAAACTGAATTATTATATTATTTATATTATACATACTCATTAGATAACAGTAAAAAACATTCATATAGAATTAAATTAAAAAATGCTATGTATAGCATTATAAAAAAGACCCCTTCATTTGGGAGAAAAATTATTAATATAGAAAACAATAAAAAGTATTATTCATTTGTTACTAAAAATGGAAATACTGAAAAAATACTATATACCAAACCTATTAGAACTATACACGAAACCAGCTCTTCTAGTTCTTCTACCACTTCTACCACTTCTAGTAATAATAGTCTAGTTATCAATAATTATAGTAACACTATTTTAAGTAGTAGTATTGACCCGATTGATAATGATTTTCTTAATGGTATTGAAAATATGAATATTGATCATAGCCCTATAGAAGTAAATAACGATAATGACACTATTAGAAATATTATGAACGATATGGTATCTCAAATTGAAAATACTTCAATTATAGAAAATTGTTTATTTAATAATACCCGTATCAATCCATTCTCATTTCATACTACATCATTATCTTTTCATACTACACCATTAGCTTTTAATACTACACCATTATCATTTAATACTACACCTTTATCTTTTCATACCACACCATTATCTTTTCAAAGACATACTATATATCCTAGCGTTTATGACCTAACACCTAGACTTAATACTGTCCCTATAATTAATGAAGAAACCAACCGATTTGGTAATAATATATGTGATGATGAAATTTACGATGACGATGATGATGATGAAATTTATGTTGATGAATCTTTATATGACACATAATTTTTAAATTTACCATATAATATTTTTATATGGTAAATCTACCATTTACTTTTTTTCACATTTATTGAAGGACCTGTCTTCTTTTTTGATTTATTTGGGTCATATGCTTCATCTTCATCATCTGAACCCATATCTTTTGATATATCCCAGAATTCTTTGGCTCCCAAACGAAAGCTTGGATGATTTTCAGCTTTATACCAAAATATTTGATCATTTAATTTATTTGACTTTGCGTTATTATTTATAACTAGACACTCATAATTTTCTGTTGTTTGATCCATTACTGAACAAAATGATTCTAATGTTGGAAACATACTCGCATAATTTTCCCAAATTCTTTTACGATTTGTCAAATATGGTTCGCGTAAAATAAATACATAATCTATATTTGTTCTTAAGTTTGGTGGAATACCTAATGGATATTGCATTGTAATTATTAACATAATTTTCCAATGACGACCATTCATAAATAATAATCTCATCATTTTATCACGAGTCCAAGATTGATCATATAAACAATCATCTAATATTACAAAAGCACGAGGATCTATTGAGGCTTTTTTATATAATTCTATTTCTTTATTCATCTGTTTTAATACTGTTTTTTGACGACGTAAAATATTTTCTATTAATGTTGTATTATATTCCTCATGAATAAATAATTTGGGAACATGCGCTGAATAAAAACCATTTCCTGCTTCTGTACCTGACATTACTGTTCCTACTGGAATATCTTGATGATAAAATAATAAATCTCTTACTAAAAATGATTTTCCTGTATCACGTCTTCCTATCATTACTATTACTGGTCCTTTATTTTCATTCGGTTTAAATGTTATTTCACGCATATTAAATTTTTTTAATTCTAGAGACATTTATAATATTTAAACATTTTATACTAAACATTCTAAACGCATACCATATTAATATTTGTTCAAAATATTATATAAAAATATAATTAATTCTTATAATATTCTTTATAATGACTAATAAATTTTCTATAGGATATCATAAAAAAAAACATATTGATTTAAAATCTTTAGAACAAACTTTTCCCCTAGAAGGAGAAGATAACTATAATCCTTTTATTATAGATAAAATACAAAATTATAATCCTATTTATGATATATTATTTACATTATCTAGTAAAAATTTCAATTCTATACAATTAAATCACAAGTATCATATTGAAAATTTAAATACTGTTTCTGATATTTCTTCAAATCCATTATTAAAAGATGTATTTATTAAATATTCTCCATTACTTGACCCTGTTAGATATATGGTAGGTAAATATACTAGTAATTCTGATATCATACATAATTTACCATATCCTGATAACATTTCAATTGATATATCACATAATGTATTTAATAAAATTAAGAATTATAATAATTGTGCTTATGTTGATTCATTCTTTTGTTATCTTAATAGTATGACATTACATACTCATGGTCTTATTAATTCTCTTGACTTTTATGGGTCATATTTAGGGATTCAAGAAAAATATAAATATATTATTAGTGACGACATTGAATTTTTATCATGTTCATCTTTTTTTAATGATAATATTAATACATTATTTACATTAGAAAATATTAACTTGTGTAATTTTAATAATGATTCTAGATCTAATAAATTAAAATTACGAATTTCTAAAAATAATCATAATATTTCTTCTATTTCTATTCATGAACTTATTACAGATGATATTAGTAATGAAAATAATGACAATGATATTGATAATTATATCATATATAATAATAATTTAAATAAGAATTCTAAATCGAATAATGATTCTGACTCAGAAAACAGTTCTATCGCATATACTACTGATTCTGAAAATGATGAATCTTCATCAGAATCTATATGGGAAACTGATTCCGATGAAGATTCTGATGAAGATTCTTTGTTATATACAGATGATTCAGATA
>MDTA01100101.1_pt1 | contig 12044 bp, 10 predicted proteins | sample 811151 | NCBI WGS metagenome assembly MDTA01 (sample SAMN05326648, study PRJNA326480) | marine metagenome | isolation source: seawater | place: Indian Ocean: South | collected 2010
CTTGAGGCCGGGCGGCCGGTGGTCATTGCCAATGCCGAAGGCACGCGCACCACGCCGTCGGTGCTGGGGTACACCAAAGACAATGAGCTTCTGGTGGGTCAGCCGGCGCGACGCCAATTGGTTCTCAACCCCAGAAACACCTTTTCCAATCTCAAGCGCTTCGTTGGGCGCGCCTGGGATGAGCTTGATGACGGTTCGCTCACAGTGCCCTACACGGTGCGCGCCAACAATCAGGGCAACGTTCGGGTCGCTTGCCCGCAGACCGAACGGGAGTACGCCCCAGAGGAACTGATCGCCAGCATCCTGCGCAAGTTGATCGATGACGCCTCCACCTACCTAGGCGAAGAGGTGGAAGCCGCGGTGATCACCGTTCCGGCCTACTTCAACGACGCTCAGCGTCAGGCCACCCGGGATGCCGGTCGCCTCGCTGGCATCAGCGTTGAACGAATTCTCAATGAGCCCACCGCTGCGGCACTGGCCTATGGCTTTGATCGCAGTGCAGTGCGCCGTGCCCTGGTCTTCGATCTCGGTGGCGGCACCTTCGATGTGTCGTTGCTGCGGATCGCAAATGGTGTGTTTGATGTCAAAGCCACCAATGGAGATACGCAACTCGGGGGCAACGATTTCGACCAACGCATTGTTGATTGGCTGGCGGAAGCCTTCCTGAAGGAACACGACATCGATCTGCGTCGAGACCGACAAGCGCTCCAGCGCCTGACCGAAGCAGCGGAAAAGGCCAAGCAAGAACTCTCTGGCGTCACCACCACTCCGGTGTCTCTCCCCTTCATCGCGACCGGTGCCGATGGCCCTCTGCACATCGAAAAAACCCTCGACCGGGAGACCTTCGAAGGACTTTGTCCGGATCTCCTTGATCGCTTGCTCGTTCCTGTTCAGTCAGCCCTGCGTGATTCCGGCTGGACTGCCGAAGATATTGATGATGTGGTGCTAGTGGGTGGCAGCACTCGAATGCCGATGGTGCAGCAATTGGTGCGCACCCTGATCCCGAATGACCCCTGCCAGTCGGTCAATCCCGACGAAGTGGTGGCTGTCGGTGCTGCCGTTCAGGCCGGAATCATCACCGGTGAACTGAGGGATCTGCTGCTGAACGATGTCACTCCGCTGTCCCTTGGACTTGAAACCATCGGTGGGTTGATGAAGGTGCTGATCCCACGCAACACCCAGATTCCGGTGCGTCAGTCGGACGTGTTCAGCACCTCGGAACCCAATCAGTCCTCGGTTGAAATCCACGTCTGGCAAGGGGAGCGCCAGATGGCCGCCGACAACAAATCCCTGGGTCGTTTCCGCCTTTCAGGCATCCCTCCCGCCCCCCGTGGTGTACCCCAAATCCAGGTGGCCTTCGACATCGATGCCAACGGGATCCTTCAGGTCAGTGCCACTGATCGCACGACCGGTCGCAAGCAGTCGGTGACCATCCAGGGTGGTTCAACTCTCAGTGAAGACGAAATCCAAAGTCTGTTGGCAGAAGCCGAGGCCCGTGCCGATGAAGATCGGCGTAAACGGGCCTCTATCGAGCGGCGCAACTCGGCCATGACGCTGGTGGCACAGGCTGAGCGGCGTTTGCGTGATGCGGCCCTCGAGCTCGGTCCTTACGGCGCTGAACGCCAGCAACGTGCTGTTGAGATGTGCGTGCGTGATGTTCAGGATCTTCTTGCCCAGGATGATCTTCAAGAGCTTGAGCTGGCCGTCAGTGGCCTCCAGGAAGCGCTGTTCGGCCTCAATCGGCGTCTCACCGCTGAACGCCAAGTTGAGGCTGGACCCTTGCAAGGCCTCAAGAGCACTCTCGGCACCTTGAAAGATGAGCTTTTCGCTGAGGACGATTGGGATGATGACCCCTGGGCATCACCGCAATCGCGTTACGACCAGCCCGTGAGAAGCAGCCGACGCGGGATGGATCCCTGGGACGATGACAACTTCCGCTGAACCGGATTATTGGTCGTTGCTGGGGTTGGATCCTGACGCTGATCCAGAGGCCCTCAAACGTGCTTTCCGGCGCGAAGCACGCCGTTGGCATCCTGATCTGAATGGCAACGACAGCCATGCGGAAGAGCGGTTCAAGCTCGTTAACGAGGCTTACGCCGTTCTCAGCAATCCCGATCGCCGCAAGGAGTGGCAGTCGGGACGGCAGGGTTCCACGGTCTCTGCTGATCCCTTCAGTTCTGGCTTTCCCGCCTTTGAGGATTATCTGGCGGTGGTCTTGGGTCTGGAACGGGAACCACTTCGAGGCTCCTCTTTTCACGACGACGATCCTGCACCCGATGCTGCTGCGGCCGAATCCCACTGGCCTGAGGCAGCGCCACCACCACCACCACCGGTGCGCACGGAAGATGATTTGGAGACGGTGGTTGCGCTGACTCCTGATCAAGCGCTTCACGGAACCACGGTTGAGCTTGAACTGGGCGATGGCACCCTGGTTGAAGTGGGCACACCTCCTCGTGCCGGTGATGGCTGGCGGTTGCGGCTTGAAGGCGTGGCTCCTGGTGGCAAGGACCACTTCCTTCACTTGCGGGTCATCACCGACGACGGTCTTCGCATCGATGGTCTTCGCGTGCACTACCGGCTGGAATTGCTTCCTCCCGATGCAGCCCTCGGTTGTGCTGTGGATGTGCCAACCCTGAGCGGCCCAGTCACGCTTCAGGTTCCGCCTGGATCATCGAGTGGACGGTTATTGCGCCTAAGGGGGCGTGGTCTCCAACTCGACGATGACCGCGGCGATCAGCTGGTGGAAATTGTGATCGTCATTCCAGCGGAGTTGGCCGACGATGAGCGCGCTCTCTACCAACGCCTTCAGGAGCTCAGTCTCGAACGGGCTGGTGGTTACTGAACGCTTCAGACGATGAGAGACTGATATTGGCGATTGATCAGCATGTTGGTTCACGTGCTCCTGTATGACGCAGGACAGGACAGCGAAGGCATCCACTCCCTGGAACTTGCCGGGCAAACCGTGGTGCTGATGTTCGAAAACCGCGATGACGCGGACCGTTATGCAGGTCTCCTGGAAGCCCAGGATTTTCCGACCCCGTCTGTTGAGGAGCTAGACCGCAAAGAAATTGAACTGTTCTGCCGTGAGGCGGGATATGAAGCGCGATTTGTGTCCAGGGACTTCGTCCCCAAAAGCGACGATGAGCGTCTGATGCTGGCGCCCCCTCGCGCCAATCAGGATGTGTCCAACTGGCAAGACCAGGAGATGCCTCAAACGCCCAGCGAGAGGGCCAAAGACAACGACGCTGGTGATTCCATCCCGGATCTCGATGACGTGCGTCGCCGTCTCGAAGGACTGCTCTGACCATGGTGGATCTGGTGACACCCTCCGATGACCGCGGTCATCTCTTGACGGAACAGGTCAATCCCGCAAGCCGAACGCTTGATCAGCTCCCCACCTCGGACCTTGTGGATCTGTTTATTGAGGAAGATCGACGCCCCCAGCTGGCAGTGCATGGAGCGCGTGAGGATCTTGCTCAGGCTGTGGATGCCATCGCCAAGCGCCTTCGAGATGGAGGACGTCTGTTTTATCTCGGTGCCGGAACGTCAGGACGTCTGGGAGTTCTGGATGCCGCTGAATGTCCGCCGACCTTCTGCAGCCCCCCCGAGCTGGTGCAAGGCGTTCTCGCCGGTGGTGCGCCGGCCCTATTGCGTAGTTCCGAGGGATTAGAGGACTTGGAGGAGGCAGCCGTCACCGATCTCAAGGCTCGCCAGTTCAGTGCCAACGATTGCCTCGTCGGTATTGCAGCCGGCGGTACGACGCCTTATGTGCGAGGAGGGCTGGCTTGGGCTGAGCAATTGGGGGCTTTGGCCATCGCCATGGCCTGCGTTCCTGCTGATCAGGCACCACTCCCGTGCAGCATTGATATCCGTTTGCTCACAGGTCCTGAATTGCTGACCGGTTCAACCCGTCTCAAGGCCGGTACTGCCACCAAAATGGCGCTCAACATCCTCTCCACCGGAGTGATGGTGCGTTTGGGCAAGGTCTACGGAAACCGCATGGTGGATGTGGCTGCTAGCAACAGCAAGCTCGTGGATCGCTCGATGCGCATCCTGCAGGATTTGCTGAGCCTGGATCGTGAGCCAGCTCTTGTTCTGCTGGAACAGGCCGGAGGGTCGGTTAAGCGTGCTTTGTTAATGGGCAGCTGTGGGCTGCAGACTGCTGAGGCCGATGCCGTCCTGGAGGCCCACGGAGCCGATCTGCGGGCGGCGCTCAACACCTATGGGCTTTCCTTGCCGAATCTGGCTTCGGAAAGTCCCCAATAGGGACTGGTGAACAAATCCAGTTTTTGACGAGTCTTCGCTGGCACGGCCTCCTTCGGTGTCATCAGAGCATCGGCAAGAGCACTGTGGGCGCTTGACATGGGCCGTTCGGTTATGAACGTCTCCATCAGGCCCTCCAGGATGGGGCCCGTCGCTGCAGCGTTGGCCTTCAGATTGCCGATCACCATGTCCACCGTGACCGCATCGTGATCGTTATGCCAGCAATCGAAGTCGGTGACCATGCTCAGGGAGGCGTAAGCAATTTCCGCTTCCCTGGCCAGGCGAGCTTCGCTGTGATTGGTCATGCCAATGACGTCACAACCCCACTGCCGGTAGAGCTCGCTTTCGGCGCGCGTTGAGAAGGCAGGACCTTCCATGCAGAGATACGTGCCGCCTCGGTGCAGATGGTGGCCGATAGGCATTGCCGCTGCTGCCGACGCTGCAAGCCGTTCACTCAAGTTGTTGCAAAACGGATCCGCCAAGCTGACGTGCGCCACACAGCCTTCACCAAAGAATGTGATGGGTCGCTGTGTGGTGCGATCAACGAATTGATCGGGAACCACCATGTCGCGGGGGCGAAGATGTTCCTGCAGGGAGCCCACGGCTGATACGGAGATCAACCAGCGCACCCCCAGGGAACGCATGGCCCAGATGTTGGCGCGATAGGGCACTTCAGAGGGCAGCAGGTGATGCTGGCGCCCGTGCCGTGCCAGAAAAACCACCTCCACTCCATTGAGTCGGCCGATGCGGAATGCGTCCGACGGCGTTCCGTAGGGAGTCTCCAGACTGACTTCTTCGATCGTTTCCAGGTTGTCAATGGCGTAGAGCCCGCTCCCTCCAATCACTCCGACACGGGCCGTGTCCAGATCTGGAATGGGTGGTGTCTGGCTCATGGATGCAGTGAAGTCGGCCGCTGATGGCACTTGCCTAGCATGGTGTTTTGGAATTGACGCCTTGACGACCGTTCTCATGTCCACGGACGCCGGCGACATCACATTGGAGATGTTCGATCAGGACGCTCCCAACACCGTGGCCAACTTCGTCAAGCTGGCAAAGGATGGTTTTTATGACGGACTTGCCTTTCACCGTGTGATCGACGGTTTCATGGCTCAAGGGGGATGCCCCAACAGCCGCGAAGGATCCCGTGGCATGCCCGGAACCGGCGGCCCCGGCTACATGATCGACTGTGAAATCAACAGCAAAAAGCACGTCCCTGGTGCCCTGTCGATGGCGCACGCTGGAAAGAACACGGGTGGCAGTCAGTTCTTCATCGTGCATGAAGCTCAGCCCCATCTCGATGGCGTCCACACCGTGTTCGGTTTGACGGGGAACATGGATGTCGTCTTGGCCCTCAAAAACGGATCCCGCATTAACAAGGTCACCGTTCAAGACCAGTGAATTAAGGCGGGCTGGTCTCCTTTGGGAAACCAGTCCCAGCCTTGCTGGTTGTTCCCCAGCGTTGAAAGCCTCAGCTCCTTGCGCTCCAATGTTTGCGGTGGATGGGCAATCTGATCCGGATTAACGGAATGGAGCAGTCCCAACCGTGTCGTGTCGGCCCAACTGGCCATGGTCGCCAGCAACCTTTTGATTGCGACAGGCTCAGGTTCAGCCCCCTGGAGCGACCAGACGAATCTGGGGCGTTCCCACAGCGCCAGCAATCGCGGCGCCTGCTCCGCCTGAAGCTGAAGTCCGTTCTCTTGACTCAGGGTTTCGACACGATGCAACAGCCTTGACAGCTCCCCATCGTCCGTGGAGGCACTGTCGAGGCAAATCACCCAATGGGACTGCCGGTCCTGCTCCTCCATCAGATGTCCCAGCTTGTCGCGTTTGGTAGCGAGGTAGTCGGCATTGAAGTCACCGAGCGCTGGTTTCATCGGCACCCGGCTCACCACTTCAAGGCCGTAACCGCCCAACCCTGCAATTTTTCTTGGGTTGTTGGTCAGCAGATTCAAGCGGTGAATGCCGAGATCGCTGAGAATCTGTGCACCGACGCCGTAATTGCGCAGATCAGGAGCAAATCCAAGCTTTTCGTTGGCTTCAACGGTGTCCAGACCTCCCTCCTGGAGGCTATAGGCCTTGAACTTGTTGATCAGCCCGATCCCGCGGCCTTCCTGGCGTAAATACACCACAACCCCTTCTCCTTCCGCTTCGATGTGCTTGAGAGCACTGTGCAACTGCGCACGGCAATCGCAGCGCAGTGAGCCAAAGGCATCACCGGTGAGGCATTCGGAATGCATCCGCACCAACACCGGTTCGTGCAGATTGCTGGGGTCCCCTTTGACCAGAGCCACGTGCTCGCTGCCATCGATCTGGTTGGAGTACCCGATCGCTTGAAAGGAACCGAATTCAGTGGGAAGGGAGCATTGGGCGGCACGCACCACAAAGCGTTCGTTCTCCAGTCGGTAGCGGATCAGATCCGCAATGCTGATCAGCTTGAGCCCCTTTGCTTTGGCGTAGACCTGCAGTTCTGCAAGCCTGGCCATGGAGCCGTCAGGATTCTGGATCTCACAGATCACGCCCGAGGGGTACAGTCCCGACATCTGGGCAAGATCAACGGCGGCTTCGGTATGCCCCGCGCGTTTGAGGACGCCACCAGGACGAGCCCGCAACGGAAAAATATGGCCCGGACGGCGCAGATCAGCCGGTTTGGCGCCGGGTTGGATCGCCACCTGGATTGTGCGCGATCGGTCATCGGCCGAGATTCCCGTGGAAACGCCATGCTCCGGGCCAGCATCGATGCTCACCGTGAACGCGGTCTGATTGGCATCGGTATTGCGATCCACCATCAACGGAAGATCCAGCGCATCCAGCCTTGATCCCTCCATGGCCAGACAGATCAGCCCCCTTGCTTCGGTGGCCATGAAATTGATCTGTTCCGGTGTGGCGAACTGCGCAGCACAGATCAGATCTCCTTCATTTTCCCGGCGTTCATCGTCAACCACCACCACACACTCGCCGTTGCGGATGGCTGCCAGGGCGTCTGGAATGGAATCGAAGAGCGTCGATATCCTCTCGGATTGGGCAACGGATTCAGACAGCGGTCTCGACGTCGTGCAAGCTCTCACCATTATCGACGTCGGTACGATCAGGTGATGTGCCGTCGCGAGAATGGGGAATCAACGGGTCGCAGTGGTGGGTGCCTCCGGGTATGGAGGACTGCAGACGCTTCGCCTGTTGAACGCCCACTCGACGCTCGAAGTCAGCTTTCTTGGCGGTGAGCGTTCGGCGGGTCGGGCCTGGAGCGAACTCTGTCCGTTCCTGCCCCTAAAACAAGACCTTGTTGTTGAAAGTCCTGATCCAGATCGCATTGCTGATCAGGCTGATCTCGCGGTGTTAAGCCTTCCCAATGGCCTAGCGAGTGAACTCGTTCCTCCATTGCTGGAGCGAGGAGTCAGGGTGGTGGATCTTTCGGCTGACTATCGCTACCGCAGCCTTGAGCAATGGGCGTCGGTGTATGTGCACGAAGCCAGAACCCGAAAGCGTGCCGATGCTGATCTGTGTGAGGAGGCGGTCTACGGACTCGCGGAGTGGCACGCTGATGCCATCGCCAAGGCCAGGCTTGTGGCGGCGCCAGGCTGTTTCCCCACCACCAGCCTCTTGCCGCTGCTTCCGTTTCTCAAGCAGGGCTTGATTGAAACCGAGGGGTTAATCATTGATGCCAAAACGGGAACCTCCGGTGGAGGGCGAGCCGCAAAAGAGAATTTGTTGCTGGCTGAAGCATCGGAATCCATCGCTCCCTATGGCGTTGTGGGGCATCGCCACACCTCGGAAATTGAGCAGCTGGCCAGCGCAGTCGCGGGTTGTCCAATCCAGCTGCAGTTCACGCCACACCTCGTTCCGATGGTGCGTGGTTTGTTATCCACGGTGTATGCGCGTCTGCGCGATCCAGGGCTGACTGCGGAGGACTGCACCACGGTGTTGGAGACGGTGTATCGCCATCACCCCTGTGTGCGTGTGCTGCCAGTGGGAACCTACCCAGCGACCAAATGGGCCAAGCACACCAACCAGGCACTGATGTCGGTTCAGGTTGACGGACGCACGGGTCAGCTCGTGTTGATGAGTGCGGTGGACAACTTGATGAAAGGCCAGGCCGGTCAGGGCGTGCAGTGCCTGAACCTCATGGCAGGTCTGCCGATTGCTGAAGGATTGCCACTCGAACCCTTTTATCCCTAATCACAAGCGACCGATCGCCAGCGTTGACCTGCCAAAGCCGTCGCCCAGGGAAGCAGCCGGTGCTCCTCGCTTTGAATGCGTGCGGCCAGAGAATCACGATCATCTCCCGACAAGATCGGGACCGCTGCCTGGGCCAGGATCGGTCCGGCATCAACATCCTTCAGCACTTGATGCACGGTGCATCCGGCAAGGCACACCCCTGCCTCCAGTGATTGACCCACCGCATCCATGCCTTTGAAAGACGGCAGTAACGAGGGGTGGATATTGATCAGTTTTCCAGGAAAGGCATCAATGAGAACCGGGGTCACAATTCGCATCCAGCCCGCCATCACCACCGCTTCCACACCCGCCGACTGGAAGGTGCGAACCAGTTCATGATCCAAGGCTTCTCGGCTTGCGAATCGACGATGATCACGGAGCTCACAAGCAATGCCGAGGCGTTTTGCTCTTGCCATGGCTCCGCATCCAGGATTGTTAACCACCAAAAGTCGCAGTTCGGCATCCAAATCGCCTGCGCTGATCGATGCCTGCAGAGCCTCAAAGTTTGTACCCGATCCTGACGCCATCACACCGAGGCGAAGGGGGCTCTGAAATTTTGGCCATGGCCCGATGGTGGGAACCGTGAGCGTGGGATAGCGCTCGCCATTGAACTGGCTAGTGTCTGTGGGCGCGGGCATTCCGGATTTCATGTCCCATCTCTCCATCCTGCCCACACTGGTGACGGATCTCGCTTTGCTCGAGATCGCCCTTCATGCTGAGGGCTTTCGTGTGCAGTGTGGAGGCATCGTTTCGTCGTTTGATCGTCATCAGGCTGTCGACTTGGCTGCTTATCACCCATCCGGCTTGCAGCTGGGTTGGAGACGACGTGACGACCACGTCGCGCTGGATCTTGTTGCTGATCTCTCAGCACCGCAAGGGTCCGGTCGCACCGAATCTGCTCTGCGCCGTGTACTCAGGCGCTACGCCCTCAACACAGCCCTGCATGAGGCTGACCAGCTGGACGCCGAAACGGTCACCGGCGCTGTCTGATGCCCGAGGTGCATGTTGTTCTCGACCTCGGATGCCCTGCTTCGCAGACGCTTTGGGTTGAGATTCGCTGGCTGCCTCAACAGCCAGTGCAACGTTGGACTTTGCCGGTCTGGACTCCTGGCTCCTACACGGTTCGAGATCCATCGCAGCACCTGCACAGCCTCAGCCTTGAACAGGCAGGCCAAGCCCTTACACCGACCCGTCGCTCTCCCTCGAGCTGGCAGGTGGACTGCGAGTGCAATCAGCCACTGATCCTGCGTTACGCCCTGGAAGCAAGACAACTCACCGTCCGCACCAATCTGCTCGATCCATCCTTTGCCTCCCTGTGCCTTTCGGCTGTGGTGATGCTGGTGGAGGGCCAACGTTGGACGCCACATCTGCTGAAGGTGGTGACCCCGTCCCACTGGTCCTTGGCCTGTCCACTTGCGCAACAAGATGGCGACTTCGTCGCTGAGGACTTCGACCATCTCGTCGATGCTCCAGTGCACGCCGGTGTCATGGACACCCTTTCCCTGACGGTGCGAGAACAACCCCACGAGTTGGTGTTAATCGGTGCGCCACCCTCTGGCTGGTCGAAGGATCTCCCAGGGCAGATTGAATTGATCTGTGAAGCTGTCTGCGATCTGCTGCAGTCGGACCCTCCATCACGGGTGCCGTATCAGCTAGTTCTGCAACTTTTGGATCAGGGGTACGGCGGGCTGGAGCACGACAATGCATCAGTGATGCAATTTCCCTGGACCCGGCTGCAGGAGCAGGGTGGGATGCGAAGCCTTCTGCAGCTCATTGGCCACGAGTATTTGCATCAATGGAATGTGCGTCGGCTCAGGCCGGTGGACTACGTGCCCTATCGCTACGACAAGCCGATCGTCAGTGATGGTCTCTGGTTCGCCGAAGGGGTCACTAGTTATTTCGACCTCTTCCTGCCGTTGCTCTCGGGGTACTCCAGTCGTCTCGATTTGCTGGAGGATCTGGCGGCCGATCTCTCCCATGTGTTGTTGAACCCGGGAACGCAACTTCAGTCACTTGCGGACAGCTCGCGCGAAGCGTGGGTGCGCCTTTACAAACAGACTCCCGCCAACGCGCGAAGCCAGGTCAGTTACTACCGCCTTGGCACAGCGCTGGCGTTCTGTCTTGATGTGGGTCTTCGTCAGGTCGGTGGTTCCCTAGCCGCCACCCTGCGTCTGCTCTGGGGACGGTTGGGCCGCCACGGTCGCGGTTATGGCCGTCAGGACCTTATGGCAGCGATTGCAGACGTCTCCCCTCCACTGGCGGACCAATTGCCTGGATGGCTTGATGGCCGTGGTGTGTTGCCCATCGACAGGTCACTGGAAACCATCGGGTTGTTGCTGGATCCAGTGATGGAAACGCAGGCCAACGCCGATTGGACGCTGCGTGAAGGAGACGGCACCGTCTGGATTGACCGCACCTTGGCAGGTGGAGCTGCTGAACGTGCCGGCTTGGTTCCTGGTGATGAACTCGTTGCTTTGCGCGATTGGCGTTGCCGCACACTCAAGCGAACGCAACAGTTGCTCGATGGTCCTGAGCAATGTCAGGTGACCTACAGCCGCCGTGGCCTGATCGGCCACACGCAGCTAGTCCTGGAGAAACCCGGGGTTGATCGTTACCGACTGATCTGGGACCCTGGTGCATCCAGGGAGGCTCGCTTGCTCCGAGATCAATGGTTTCAGGTCGTCTGAACCGTCTGCTATCGAAGGTCTCAAGCTCGACCCGTCTCTCCCGCACGGGACATCTGTTGGTGGGCACGTCCACCCTTGCTGTCGTGCTCGCTCTCGTTGGCTTCACCCAGGACAAAACTAACGAGCCGCCCGCACCTCAACCCTCTTTCTTGGATCGCTTTGAGGAAATAGGTCGTGATCGACCACAATCCACACTCCTTCAGGGTGATGCACCCCAACCACCCCAGGCGTCGAGTTGGGTCTCCCCCTTAAAACGCCAATGTTCCAACATTGATGCGTCGGTGCAGCAGAGACTGCAATCGCAACGGAACCAGCTCGCTGAATTACGGACATCGGTTCCCGCAGATGACAGCAATTACGGTGATCGTTGGCGCAGCAATCCCTGGGGAGAGACGTTGAATCCGGTGCCAAGGGTTGTCGTTTTGCATGAAACCGTTTACTCCCTGGATTCAGCATTAAATACCTTCCTTACTCCTCATCCCTACGATGAAGATCAGGTGAGTTATCACACCCTGATTGGCCTTGATGGCTCAATCGTGGACGTGGTTGATCCGCTGAAGCGTGCCTACGGTGCCGGTTATTCAGCCTTTCATGGTGAATGGGCTGTGACCAATCCTGATTTTCAGGGATCGGTGAATAATTTTGCGCTGCATCTCAGCCTCGAGACACCTTGGGATGGTCAGGACAGTGCGGATCGCCACAGTGGCTATACGCCCCGTCAATATGACGCGTTGGCATTGGTGCTTGATAACTGGCTCGAGCGCTTTCAGTTCCCAGCTTCTGCCATCACCACCCATCGCCATGTGGATCTCGGTGGTGAACGGGGCGACCCACGCAGCTTTTCTTGGGATGAACTTCAGATCCGCCTTGCTGCACTGGGAA
>MDTA01108435.1_pt1 | contig 12044 bp, 11 predicted proteins | sample 811151 | NCBI WGS metagenome assembly MDTA01 (sample SAMN05326648, study PRJNA326480) | marine metagenome | isolation source: seawater | place: Indian Ocean: South | collected 2010
ACTACGAAAGGAAAATAATATGGAATATCAGCTTAAAGCGGATGATTTCGTGGGTGTAACTTTTTGGATTATTTCCGTATCTATGGTTGCATCAACTGCATTCTTTTTTTTTGAAGCTAACAGTGTTTCAAAGCACTGGCAAACTTCTGTAAGAGTAGCTGGACTAGTTACATTAATTGCAGCAGTTCATTACTATTACATGAGAGATGTTTGGGTCGCAACAGGCGAATCCCCGACTGTTTACAGATATATTGATTGGCTACTTACCGTACCACTACAAATGATAGAGTTTTACTTGATTCTAGCAGCTGTTGGCGCGGCAACAGCAGGAATATTCTGGAGACTACTGATTGGTACTTTAATTATGCTTATCGGTGGCTTTATGGGTGAAGCTGGATACATAAATCCAACTGTCGGTTTCATTATTGGAATGGCAGGATGGATCTATATTCTATATGAAGTATTTGCAGGTGAAGCTGCGCAAGCTAGTGCATCAAGTAATTCTGATGGAATGAAATCTGCTTTTAATTCATTAAAATGGATCGTATCTATCGGATGGTCAATCTATCCAATTGGATATTTCCTAGGTTACTTATCAGGTGCTGGTGCTGATGCATCAACATTAAACTGGGTATATAACCTTGCTGATTATATTAACAAAATTGCTTTTGGTGTAATTATTTGGGCAGCTGCAAAAGCTGACACAGCAAAAGCTTAATATAATGTAAATTAACATTTAGGTAAGGGAAGCATTAAACTAATGCTTCCCTTATTTTTTATGATAAAACACTCAAGCTATAAAAGTTATATAAGTAATTTGAATTTTGTCCGTTCCTCCGACAACTGGGCAGACCTAAATAACTTTTCACAAAGTATCAAATCCTCTTTACCAAGCAAAATTAGTTACATTGACAGACTTAACTTAGTTGAAAATAAAATGAGAGAAGCACTGTGTGATGATTCTTGGATGGGACATTGCGCTAATTATCAATTACAGTCTGGCGGAAAAAGGTTTAGGGCTCTTCTTGCTTTAATTACAGCTGATATATTTCACTTAGGCCCCAAGTCATCCATAGATTTGGCAGTATGCTGTGAGTTCATCCATAATGCATCACTGATTCATGATGATCTTCAGGATAGAGATTTACTAAGAAGAGGTCTTCCTACAATTTGGAATAGATTTGGAGACCATACAGCCATTAATTTAGGAGATTACTTTATTTCAGGATCATTTGAAATACTTACTAATATAAATGTTGATGCAGAATATAAATGTAAAGCAATCGCCGAACTTAGCAAAATTATCAAACAAACACTTAAAGGACAATCATTAGAGATTTTAGGAAGATCAGATTTTGATTTAAGAATGGAAGACTATGAATCAACCGCAAAAGCAAAAACTGGTGGATTGATATGTTTACCAATAAAGTTAGCAATGATACTAAAGGGAAAAATTATTCATGATAATAATTTTAAACCACTTTATGAGGCTGGTCTAGCTTATCAAATTCAAGATGACTTATCGGATTTTCTAGGAATTAAAGACAGGGGACTACCAGGAAGAGACCTAAAAGAGGGTAAAATGAATGTATTGATAATGCATTTTCTTAAATTTGCAACTAGTGGAGAAAAATTTTTATTACAGGAATTTTTAAAAAAGAAATCTGAATCAATTTCTGAAGAGGACATACTTAATTGGATTAAGACAATCAAAGCAAAAGGTATCATCGAGAAGTCTATAGAACATTTAATAGATGTATCAAGAAAATCAATTACTCAAGCCCATAAGTTAGATAAACAAATTTACGAGATTGTTAAATTTGTAAATAAAAATATTCTAAATAGAATTTCAAAAAAAATTAAAGATTAATATGAAAAAAGCGATTGTAGTGGGTTCCGGTTTTGGAGGAATTGCATCCGCTCTTAGACTCAAAGCTATGGGTTACGATGTAAATGTTTTTGAAAAACTTGACCAAATGGGAGGCAGAGCAAGAGTTTTTAAAAAATCTGGTTATACTTTTGATGCAGGACCAACGGTTATAACTGCACCATTTTTATTCGATGAATTATTTGAACTATTCAACAAAAAAAGAGAAAAATATATCAAATTTGTAAAGTTAGAGCCTTGGTACAGGTTCTATTTTTCAGAAAATAATAAATTTTTTGATTATTCAGAAAGTCTTAAAAAAACTGAAGAAGAAATATCCAAGTTCAATCCTGCTGATATAGATGGTTATCACAGTTTGGTAAATTTCTCTGAGAAAATTTTTAATGTTGGTTTTGAACAACTATCCGCAAAACCATTTGATAATTTCTTCTTTATGATTAAGCAACTACCAAAACTCTTAATATTGAAAAGTTACTTAACAGTTTTTGGTCTAGTAAAAAAATTTATAAAAAATAAACAATTGAGACAAGCTTTAAGTATTCAACCACTTTTATTAGGCGGCAATCCTACATCAACCACTTCAATTTATAATTTAATTCATTTTTTAGAGAGAAAATGGGGAGTTCATTATGCTGTGGGAGGAACTGGAAATTTAATCAATGCATTATTAAAATTAATGAAAGAAGAAAAAATTAAAATTTCTTTAAATTCTGAAGTAACAAGATTAATTACAAAAAAAAATAAAGTAATTGGTATTCAGGTTAATGAATCCAAAGAATATCTAGCTGATAAGATTGTAATCAATGCAGACCCTGCATTTACTTATAAAAATCTTTTAAAAACAAGTTATAAAAAAAAATGGAATGATAAAAAAATAAAAAAACTTGATTATTCGATGGGTTTATTTGTTTTATATTTTGGAACTAAAAAAAGGTATAAGGACATACCACATCACACAATTTGGATGGGAAAAAGATACGAGGGATTATTAAACGATATTTTCAACAAAAAAATATTAGCTAATGACTTTAGTCTGTATCTTCATAGACCAACAGCAACAGATGAAAAAATGGCACCAAAAGGTTGTGATTGTTTTTATGTTTTATCTCCTGTACCCAATTTATTATCAAAAATTAACTGGAGCAAACAAGCCGAATCATACAAAAATAAAATAATTGAAGCATTAGAAAATACAATTTTACCTAAATTAAGTAAAAACATTGATGTTAGTTTTTACATGACACCCAATGATTTTGAAAAGGATTACTTATCATTATATGGCTCTGGTTTTTCAATTAGTCCAATTTTTACTCAATCAGCTTGGTTTAGATTTCACAACAGATCAGAAGATTTAAAAAACCTCTACTTTGTTGGTGCAGGAAGTCATCCGGGCGCAGGAGTTCCAGGTGTTGTTAGCTCTGCAAAAGTTTTAGAAAATATAATTTCTAATGAAGCTTAAAAAAAAACTTACTATTCAAGTCAGGGCTAAAACATTTTATTTTGCTTCTTTTTTTTTACCCAAAAAAATAAAAAATGACATAGAAAATCTTTATATTTTTTGCAGATATCTTGATGATATTGGAGATGAGAAAAATTTAAAAAAAAAACAATCAATACAAATTCTTAATAAAATAAAAAAAGAACTATCCAGAAGAAAATCAAAAAATTTAATTATTTTAAATTTTATAAATTTACAAAATAAATATAAAATTGAAAATAAATATGCATTTCATTTAATTGATGGTATTAAAAGTGATCTTAAAAGAACTGTTGAGTTCAAAGATGAAAATGACCTTATTTTTTACTGTTATTGCGTAGCTGGAACTGTTGGCTACATGTTTTGTAAAATAATAAATATAAATGATAAAAAATTATTATTACGAGCAATTCAACTTGGAATAGGTATGCAGAGGACAAATATATCAAGAGACATAAAAGAAGACTTAGAGCTAAATAGAATTTATCTTCCTAAAATAATAAGAAAATATAAAGGTAAAAAAAATAATATACTTAAAAATCAATTTCTTAAAGAATCCATATCAAACGATTTACATAAATTTCTTAATAAAACAGATTCTTATTATTCAAATTCATGGGAAGGAATTAGAAAGCTTCCTTTAAGATATTCATTATCTGTTGGCATAGCAGCAGAATTATATCAAAGAATTGGTATAAAAATTAAAAAAAGAAATTGTAATATTTGGGAAAGTAGAGTTCATCTAAAACTTATTGAAAAAATTTTTTATACTTTTTTTGCAATAAAAAAATTAATATTTGATAATAAAAGAATAGACAAGAAAATTGATATTGAGTGTAATTTTTTTCTTAAAAAATTTAAAATCTTATAAAAATGAACAAACTGAAACACTATCAAATAATTATAATAGGCGCAGGTTTATCAGGATTAACATTAGCAAAAGAAATTTCTAACAGATCAAATTATAAAATCTTAATATTAGAAAAAAAAAAGAAGTTTGAATACGATAAAAATTGGTGCTTTTGGAATCGTCCTAAAAATCCATTTACTTATTTTCATGATAATGCATGGGATAAAATTTCTGTAACTATTGATGATGAGGAAAAAGTTTTTCATGATCCTGAAATTAAATATTTACGTATTAAGTCAACCTCATTCTATAGAAAATTAATAAAAGATCTTAAAAAGAAAAAAGTAGAAATTAAAATGAATCAAAATATTGAAAAAATTTTATTAGAAAAAAATTTTAAATTAATAAAATCAAATAATTTATTTTTTAAATCAAAAATTGTTTTTGATAGTAGACCAATAAGATACCCCCCAAAAAAAAATCATCTATTTCAACATTTTTATGGAGTAGAAATATTATTTGAGAACAGCTCTCTTGACAAAAAAAAAGTAATTTTAATGGATTTTCAAAAGTTTAAGGGGGGGATTCACTTTTTTTATATACTTCCTTTTTCATCAAAAAAAGGTTTATTTGAAACAACTTATTTTTCAACAAAAATTTTAAATGATAGTATTTATAAATCTGATATAAGAAAATATTTAAAAAGAAAATTTCCAAATCAAAAGTATAAAATTAAATTTGTAGAGAAAGGAGTAATTCCAATGTTTCATTTTGATAACTTAAGTAAATATTCTTTCCCTATTGGAACTTCAGGTAATTGGGTTAGACCTTCTACCGGATATGCCTTTCAAAATTCCTTTATTAATGCAAAAAAAATAGTTGATAGTTTACTAAAAAATAAAAAACCTAATATTTACATAGATAAAAAAATAAACTTTCTTGATAGAATTTTTTGTTATTATATTACAAACTACAGCTCTGATTCAAAAACTTTTTTTAAATGTTTTTTTTATAAAAATAAATTTAAAGATATTATTAGTTTTTTGATTGGAGATATAAATTTTTTTAGAATGCTATCAATAATAATTTCACTCCCCAAAAAAAACCTTATTTATTCAATGTTTAAAACCTTTAAAAATAATTAAGAATGACATTTTTTGATACAAAAATTTTTATTACAGTTAATTTATTCTTTTGTGTAGTAATTTTTTTTTTTGGTGAAAAAATTTACTCAAATCTTTCAAGTCAGCTATATATTTTTTTAATCCCATTAATTTGGCCAGGACTGGCGCATGGAAGTCTAGATATTTTAACAGCAAAGAGGAAGAAAATAATAAAAAGTTTGTCTTCTTTATTAATTTTCTTAATGCTTTACTTATTAATCCCAATATTATTTTTTTTTTCATGGAAAATTTTTCCTAATTTTATTTTTACTATTTTTTTAATACTTTCACTTATACATTTTGGAATTAGCGATAAACTTAATAATGAAAAACTTCTAGTCATTAATGAAATACTTCTTAGATCATTAATTATAATATGTCTGCCAATAACTTTTTATAATGAACAAACACTTCAAGTATTCTATTTTTTAAATGTGTCAAGTGAGTATTGTGAATTTCTAACAGAAATTTTTACATATTTATCTTATTTTTTAATACCTTTATTAATTTTATATGTTTTTCAATCTTTTAAGAAAAAAGAGTATGGACACATTGTTGACATTTTAATTTTGTTTTTTTGCTTTATTTTTTTTCAACCACTTTTATCCTTTTTTATATATTTTTGCTTTCTTCATTCTATAAGACATCTTTTAAATGAAAAAAAACTTCTTCATTTAACATATAAGAAATTAATTTTTAAAACTTTACCAATGACTTTAATTGTTTTATTTTTTGTTATTTTTTTTATTTTTTTTTATTTATATAACCCAAATACCATAAATTATATTTTTGTTAGTAATCTAGTTATAGCTTTATTTTGTTTAACAGTTTCTCACGTGCTTTTAATAAATTTTATAAAAGATTAATAACAAATTACTTTATTAATGGACAGAACCAGTTGATTTTTTTTTTATTTGTATATGAATCAATATTTCTTGGTATTACAAAATTCTTTTCATCGTTTACACAAATTGTTCTAGTTTCAAGATTAATCCTTTTTTTTTCTCCTTGAACACTGCCATGAATGTGATTGCCAGAAAAACAAAGCACATCACCAATTTCTAATTTAAAATTTATCATATTTTTTTTATTAAAATTCATTTCTGAAATTGGAGTTGATGGATAGTTTTTAATTTTTTTAAAATTTTCAAAGCTCCATTCATCAGAATTATTATCAACTTTTTTTTTAAAATAATCTGGTGCAATAAAAATTGAATTTGATTCGTCAACATTATGAAGAGGCAACCACCAGTTTATTTGGTTAAACACATTGGATGCCCAAGTATCTCTGTGAGCTTTAGTTGGTTTTAAAATTCCTCTAGGAAGATTTTTTTTTGCTGGACTATACCTGAAAGTTATTTTGTCAGAAGAAGTTTCCTTAATATTGAATTTTAAGTTACTTAATAAATCGCCAAAACACACACTTAATTTATTTGAATTTTTAATTTTTTCTTGAAAATCTTCAATTTTTTTTTTTTCAAAAATTTTCAAATTTTCATTCTTAATAAAATTTTCAATATTACAACCAAAATATTTATAAAAATAACCATTAGTTAAATGAACTATTTTCTCGCAACTTGAAATTTTTTTGAAAATAAAAACAGTTCCGTTAAATATCGATTGTTTAATGTATCTAATATCCTTTATTTCTTTTCTTGTAATATGTTCAATTTTATATTTTAATTTTTTCATTAATATTAATATATAGCTGTATGAAATATCTTTCAAAAAAAATTGCATTAAAGATTCTTGGAGTTGATAAGATTGAACATAGTATTGTCATTAGTGATCCCAATACAGCAAATTGTCCTATGGTCTATATAAGTGATGAATTTTTTAAGCATACTGGCTATACAGTTGAGGAATCACTAGGAAAAAACTGCAGATTTCTTCAAGGACCGGAAACTGATCAAAATGATATTGAACATATAAGAATTGCTTTGAGGTCAAAAAAAAAAATTACAATAGATATTCTAAACTACAAAAAGAATGGGGAAAAATTTTGGAATAGACTTAGAATAAGACCAATTTTTAACGAGAGAAATGAACTAATCTACTTTGCAGGTGAACAAAATCCAATTCCTGTTGAATCTGTAAGAAGGTATATCTTTAATAAAATTATTGAGTAGAATTTTTAAACTTGTATTGTAAATCTAGGTAAGAACCACCTTCACATTGTAAAACGTTTTCAGGTCCCTTGTTACCATTTTTTCTTTTTTGAGAAATTAGAAACAAATTTTGATAATATAGCGCTTGTCTTTCCTGAAGTGTCCAGAGTGTTCTTTGATCAAGATCAAAAGATCTTTTAGAATTTTTTTGATAATGATGAATCATTTCATGTAAAATTATAGATTGATCACACATTTTTTTTTCCGGTATCAAGTCATTTATATAATAAATTCCGTCATTTTTAATATAATATGCCTTAACTTTACAATTATCTGATGAGTAACAAGCCTTATCTGACATTTCATTTTTTGTTAGACTATAAAATTTGGGTGGATCAATTTTCTTTTCAAATTCAGTATTTTCAATTATCCAGCTTGTTAAAAAAATTAGTAATTTTTCAGATATCATTTTTAATCACTTAATTTGATGGTACTAACGTATTCACCATTTTTTAAATTATATATTTTTATTAAATTCGTTCCATTATCTTCTCTAATATTGAGATAAAGTAAATTACCTTTAATCTCAAATGAGTTTATAACTGTACCATTTTCTAAACTGGGAAATAGTTCTACATTTTCAATGTTTTTAAGATCTTTATTTTTAAATTTATATATTAAAGATACAATTGTAATTGAAAAAAGAAGTAATACAATTATTCCAAGAAAAATAACTAAATTTTTAAGGTTTTTTACCATTGAACCAAGATTATATTACTATTTCTGTAACTAGCAATGATTTAGGTCAAAGAATAGATGTATATTTATCTAAAAAAATAGAAAAAATATCAAGAAATAGAATAATAAATTTAATTAAAGAAGAAAGGGTTTTCTTCAATAATGATGTTGTTTTGACTCAATCCTACATATTAAAAAAAAAAGGAAAAATTTTTATCAATTTGCCTCAACCCAAAGAATCTAAAATTGAACCAAGAAAAATGAATTTAGATATTACTTATGAGGACGAAAATTTAATTGTAATTAATAAAGAATCAGGTTTAGTTGTTCATCCAGGTGCAGGTAATCTTGATAATACTTTGGTAAATGGCTTACTTTATCATTGTAAAAACCAATTATCCGGAATTGGAGGAATATTAAGACCGGGTATTGTTCATAGGATCGATAAGATGACGAGTGGTCTCTTAGTAATTGCTAAAGATGACTATTGTCACAATATCTTATCTGAACAGTTTAAGGAAAGACTAATTAAAAGAAACTATCTTTGCATTACATTAAAGAGTTTACCTAAATCTAGAGGAATTATTGACAAAAATATTAAACGATCAAGAATTAACAGAAAAAAAATGACTGTCTGCCAACCAAATGAAGGAAAAAAGGCTATAACTGAATACTTTTTAGAAAAAAATTATTTACTGAACAAAGAACTTAAAATAAATTTTTATAAATGTAAACTTCAAACAGGACGGACACACCAAATTAGAGTTCATTTTAGTTTTATGAAAAGCCCTATTTTGGGCGACCATACCTATGGAAAAAATATAAAACTTTCAGATGTTCCTGAAAATATAAAAGAAATTATAAATGAAAACTTTTTAAAAAAAAAAAGACAAGCTTTACATGCTGAATCAATTGGTTTTTTTCATCCCATTAAAAAAAAAGATATGTTTTTTGAATCTAAATTACCAAGAGACTTTGAAATTTTAATAAAATCACTTAAAAAAATAGTATAAATTAAGAATTAACAATTAAATTAATACTTTGTTCATCCTATGTTCATTTTTTGCTTGATTTAATTTTTAATATTACTATTATACTGATTATGACAAATAAAATAAGCGCAAATTTATCAAGAGCCCTAGACCAGAATGATATTTCTGGGTATTTAAAAAAAATAAGAAAATTTCCACTTCTTTCGCATGAAGAAGAAGAAAGTTTAGCTAATCAATGGATTAAAAAGAATTGCATAAAAGCTGCACACCAACTCATAAATGCCCATCTAAGGCTAGTAGTCAAGATCTCTATGAAGTTCAGAGGATATGGTTTGCCATTGGGTGAGCTTATTTCTGAGGGAAATATTGGTTTGATTCAATCTTTAAACAGATTTGATCCTTCAAAAGGATTTAGATTATCTACATATGCCATGTGGTGGATAAGGGCTTCAATCCAAGAATTCATATTACATTCGTGGTCTTTAGTGAAAATAGGGACAACAGCTGCACAAAAAAAACTCTTTTTTAATCTCAGATCCCTAAAAGGTAAATTAAAAGCTCTTGAAGATGGAGATTTACCTCCAGAAATGGTTACAGAAATTGCGGACAGATTAGATGTTTCTGAAAATGATGTTATAGATATGAACAGGAGAATGGCAGGTCATGATCACTCTTTGAATAACCCATATTCTTCTGAAAATGAAGATGAATGGATTAACGGATTGCAAGACGAAAGAGATAATCACGAGAATAAATTTTTGCACAATGACGAATTATTTAAAAGAAAAGAGATGCTAAAAGTTGCTCTTAACAATCTTGATGATAGGGAGCGAAGAATTATCACTCAAAGAAGACTTGTTGACGATCCGTTAACGTTAGATGAACTCAGCAAATCCTTTGGGATTTCAAGAGAAAGGGTAAGACAAGTAGAGGTCAGAGCTTTCGAAAAGTTAAGAAAAGTAGTAAAAAACATAGACTACAAGAAAAAAAATATTAATCATTAAACGGATTCTTTACCAAAATAGTATCTTCTCTTCTTGGACTAGTAGATAAAATAGATACTGGAGTTCCCAAAACCTCTTCTATTCTTCTAACAAATTTAATCGCCAATGCTGGTAACTCAGACCAAGATCTAGCTCTTTGCGTACTTTCCATCCACCCCTTGTGTACTTCATACAATGGTTTCAAATTTTTTTGTTCTGACTCTGAATATGGGAAATAGTCAATTTTTTTCCCATCTAATTTATATCCTATACATATCTTGATTTCTTCAAAATTATCCAGTACGTCAAGTTTTGTTAAAGCGATTCCATCCATTCCTGATACCTCAATTGAGTGTTTTACAATAATAGCATCAAACCATCCACAACGTCTTTCTCTTCCTGTTACAGTTCCAAATTCATTTCCAATTGTTCCTAATTTTTTCCCTATGTTACATTTCAACTCTGATGGAAAAGGTCCACTTCCAACCCTGGTAGTGTATGCCTTTACAATACCAAGAATAAAACCAATCTGCTTTATTGACACACCAGATCCAGTAGAGGCGTTACTAGGGACTGTGTTTGAAGAGGTAACAAATGGATATGTTCCATGATCAATATCTAGTAAAATACCTTGAGCACCTTCAAATAAAATCTTTTTTCTATCTACTTTTGCTTGACTTAAAATGGGGCTTGTTCTTTGAACATACTTGAGAATTTTATCTTTAAAACAATTAATTTCCTCCATAATTTCATCAAATGATAATAATTTTGATTTAAGTCCAGAAAGAATAATATTATGATAATCCAATATATTTTTTACCTTTTCCTTTAGATTTTTTATGTTTTTTAAATCTCCAAATCTAATAGCCCTTCTCCCAATTTTATCCTCATATGCTGGGCCAATACCTCTTCCTGTTGTACCAATCTTATTAGGACCTTTTCTATTTTCTCTTATTTTATCAATGTTTCGATGAAAACTAAAAATGATAGTTGCATTTTCTGAGACAATTAAATTTTTGGGGCTAATCTCTAGTCCAAATTTTTTTAATTTATCTATTTCATCCAATAATGCTAAAGGATTTACTACTACACCATTACCTATAATTGACAATGTATTTTTCCTGATGATACCAGAGGGTATCAGACTTAAAGCAATTTTTTTTTTATTAACAACAATTGTATGACCAGCATTATTTCCTCCCTGAAATCTGAGCACAATATCTGCTTGATTAGATAACCAATCTACTATCTTACCTTTTCCTTCATCTCCCCACTGTGCACCTATTACTGTTACATTTGTCATATATCAATCCGCTTTAAAAATCTTTTTTTCATCTAGATAAAATTCACATTTATGAATTTTAGCATTTTTTTTAATTTGTTTTATACTTAGTTTTTTTAATGCTTTGATAACAATATAACCATTTTTTTGAAGGTTTTTTTTGAAGCTATCACTTATGTCTTCATTAACAAATATTTTTTTCAAGTTATCATTTCTCACCGAGGATTCTTTAACTAAGTTCTCAACATAACCAGAAAAACCAATACAGTTTTCGTTAAAAACTTTATAATTGCCACCAATAAAAAGCTCTTTTAAGTTTTCTGAAAAAACTTTAAACGCTAATCCTGTATGATAATTTGATTCATCAATTTCTAAAGGATCCATGTATAAATTTAAATCTGGAAATTTTTTTTTTATTTTATCTACAATTTTAATAAAATTATTAATTTCTATTTGAGTATATTTTGGAAATTTAATTTTCTTTAAATTTTTGATATTCGTTTCAACTATACCTACTACATTTAATAATTCTTTTGAAATGGATTCAAGTTTTTTTGATATAT
>MDTA01226144.1_pt1 | contig 12044 bp, 11 predicted proteins | sample 811151 | NCBI WGS metagenome assembly MDTA01 (sample SAMN05326648, study PRJNA326480) | marine metagenome | isolation source: seawater | place: Indian Ocean: South | collected 2010
CTCGGCGTGCGCTTACCGACGGCGTGCGCTATAACCGCGCGCGCAACATAGCAAGGCTTTAAACAGCTCTTTGGCACACGGTATCCAAGCTGTGCACACGCCTACACAGTGCTACAGCCACAGTGCTCACCGTCGTAGCTTACCGGCTTACCGGCGCCTCGTCCGTTAAGACTCTCATAGTGCCGCCCTCCTACAGTCGTCTTGAACCATTCCGCCGGAAGAATCGTCTCCATTCGCGGAGGAGCCGGCTGCGGCGCCCGCGCCGCCTGCGCCTCCTCGAGCCGTTTCGCCGTCAGCCGCTGCCAACCGTGCTCTTGCAGGTGCACTTGCAGACACACACAGTGGCCGTGCGTGCGCACGCAGCGGCTCTCGGGCGAGCAGGATGGCGGGTAACGATCGCAGAGGCCCATCAGGAAACGCGAGTCTGACTCTCGCGTTCCCCCCCAGGTCAGGGCATCGGTGACATCCTTAAAGCCGTGCGTTGCCCTTTGCCAGATTCACGTGAAATGCGGTGCCGGCCGTGAGGGCGTGATGCGGGGCTCTGTCGATCGGTTAACCCTAGTAGTTCCGTAAGCCAGAATGTGGTCCTCGCTTCAAACTTCGCATCCGCGGCACCGGCGCGTGCGACCCATGCGTCGGCAGCGCAAGCCGCGCTGGCTATGCCCGGAAAAGTCTTCGGGATCTCGCATCTCGGAAGTCTTCGGGACGCGGTAGAGCTCTGCTGCCGCGTTGACCTGCGCGAGGCCGTTGATGCCGTCCGGCATGGCGCCATGGTTTATTATGATGCGCATGAGGGTCATGGTCAGCTGCCAGCACATGTAGATGGTCAACGGGAACCCCTCGAGCTTTGGCGCGCGATCCACAATGTGGCGTCATCAGCGGTGCAGCAGCCAGAAAGTGCGGTGTAGTAGATGAGATTCGCTGACGGCATCAGGTAGGGGAGCTGCTCTCCATCCCCAAGGACGGCATTCTGTGGGGAGCTAGAGGGCAGCGGCGCCGACACGAAGGCGAAAATGGCCTTCGGGCCACGAGACCGGCCGTTTCATCATGTCTACCACCACACGATCACTTTCCTTCATCGCAATCGCCTCTGCCGTCGGCGGCTGGCTCTTGTCGATCCATATCCTCGGCCAAGCCAACTCTCACGAGCCCGGTGGTGTTTCCGCCGACGACGATTCCAGCGATACACGCAGTCACAAACACAAATCGGAAACCAACTGCCCCAACGCCTCTTTGCTCCCGGGAGGTCTTACCACAGCTGCCACTAGTGGCACTCGCTCACTTATGCCATTTGCTGTCGTTGGCGTGGCAACGACCCCAAAGAACACGGGGCATCGCACATGGATCCGTGAGACCTGGATGTCGTTACCAAATGTTCAGACCTACCATCCGCAACGGCGCACTGGCAACATCTTCGCGTGCTTCCTCATTGGTGTGCTCACTTCGTCCGCGGTTGCGCATCCTCCACAAGTGCGTGAGCAGCTGCGCCACGAACAGCGCACTCATGGCGACCTGCTACTCCTCAACGCGCGCGAGACGAAGCCACCCGGCGAGAAGATGATCGGCTTTTTCCGGTGCGCGCTTACTCGTGTAGCATCGCGGTAGTCAAGGAAGCGTACTGAAGGGCTCGCGCCGAGAGGCACTCGCGTCTCGTTTGCCCCAGCTGGTGCGCAACAAACTTTGGATACGGCGACGTGGGCAAAGCGGGAGGTAGTAGCATCTTTGTGCGGACACGGTACTGTGTTAAGACGGATGACGACGCGTACGTGCAGACCGTGCGGCTCGAGGTCAATCTCAGAGCGCTATGGAGTAGAGCGACACCCACGCCACCCACAGCTACTGCCCTGCCACGTCACGGGCCGTTGCAGTACGCCGGCGCGACACTCTGGGCATCATATATCGAGAAAACCTTTGAGGTACCGCTCGTCCCGCATGGCGCCGCGGCGGTTTGGCGTCCCGGTGTTTGCGGGTTCTCAACTCGTCTGCGCACACTCTCTTTTTGCAGGTGTGCGGCCACGGCATGGGACCCAACATGGCAGCGAGCGCTGCGAAACGCGAGCGATGCGCCGAGCGAACGGGTGTCGGCCCATTCCCATACGTCGCGGGCACCCTGGAGGTGCTCTCCATGCCGCTCGCCGAGTACATCATTGAGCAGAGCTACGTTGGCATGTTTGTTCAGCGAGCACACTCACGCATACCGGTCGCGTGGAGTCTCGGAGAGGATACTGTACTCGGGATGTGGGTGCACATGACGCCGTTCGCGATCACCGCGCTGCATTGGGGTTGGGACAAAATCCACGACCTCTGTTTTCTGTGCAAGGATAAGACGCAGCTATGGAAACCGATCACTACGCAGACGGTCGTCGTGCACATTAAGGGCCATCAGGTCTGCGCACACTCGCATGCATTCGCGAGAGCAGTTGTGCACCATACGCGCTCACCTCCCTTGCCACACGCAGGCTTCGTGGTACAATTTTGGCAATGTACACAACAACATTTCCGAGCGATGCGACGCGGATTGTATGCAGGTGGTCCTGCCGTTCGACGTGCCCAACCTCGCAGATCTCTGTGGGCGCAATGAAAACATACGACGAGGTTATTCCAAGTGTGCACTGCTCTGAATAACGTCTCAAGTAGGGTGCATCTCAGTGTCTTGACGCCTTTGACGTACTACTAGTACGCTGTGAGGTAAGGCCGTATTGTAAGGCCGTACACGGTAGACGAATGCCGGTGCGAGTACAGCTGTAAGCACTTCGAGTACACAGCTGTAAATTTAAACAAGTCAGTCATTCGGATTATCAGTCAACGCGCGGGCCCACGTGCGGTACGTGTGCGTAGACTGTGCGCTGGCAGGAGTCTACGGAGTCTAGGGCCCGGCGGCGTGGAGAGTCTCCAGTCTAAGGCCCGGAAGGACGGCAGGGTCTAGAGTCCAGGGTCTGGGAGGAGGACGCATTTTCCTCTAAAAAGTCGCTCAACGAGCCAACATTTTTCGAGCGCTGCGCGGGCATGTCACAGTGACTTTTCTCAACTTTGTCTCGCCCCCTCTCCGGGCAAATTTTCTTCCTCCGCGTCAGAGTCTGAACTCTGAATGGGCGGCTTGCAAAGCCAACTGTTGAGATTTTCGTTTTGGCGCGGTCGCAAATAGACTCTATATAGCCGTTACATAATCGTTACTCGTCCGTTTTGGCGTCATAGAGTCCAGAGTCTACGGCCGGTCTAGAGACTACCTTGGTCCGCGCGTAGACTCTCTAGACTCTATGACGTGAAGAGCATTCCGGCCCGAGGTCCTCCCAGCGCAACTGGACGCCCTCTGCGCGACGCTTCTTGCACACGAGGTCAGGCATGCTCTTCGCGATCTTTTCAATGTATTGCAGCATACACAGTCCGCAATCGTATCCGTTATGCTGCAGCTCGACGTGCACGCGCGACTCCTCGAGGCCGGCAAACAGGTGGTCATTAGTGCGGTGGCTGCCGAGCTCAATGCCATTGCTGAGAACCAAGCACGTAGCGGCGCCTCTGGCGATGCCGTTTTGAAGCCGACCTCCCGCGGCAGACTGCCGCAAGGCGCGCCACTGTCCGAGTTGGCCACCGCCTGACTGAGTGCTACCCGCGCACGCTTCTGGCTCCAACGCCTAGCCTGGAGCTCTGCCTTACTCGCCTCCGCTTTGAGCTTCGACTCCTTGTGGCCCGTACACACTACCTCCGCAGAGGGTAGTCCGAGGTAGCGCTTAATGCGGCACGACGGCAGCGAGCTGGAGCGCGGCGAGCGGTGTGCGGTGGGCGGGGCGCGGGCGGCGGCGCGGGCGCGGCGGCGCGGGCGGCGGCGCGGGCGGCGACGCGGTCGAGGCCGTGCGAAAATTATGATTGGACGCCATGGCAGGCGCCGTGAATGTGAAGCCTGGGGCGGCATTGGCACTTACCTTCTTATTTCGTTACGAAAGTTTCTAAGCGATTCATCCCTTACTGTAAGGTTGGGTCTCGTCCTGGCCTGGTGTGTAAACATCGCGCGCGCGCTCACCGCTGGCACTGAGGCTGCTCGCGACAGCTCCCGTGAAGAATTGCGACGAGAGCACCTGAAGAAGCGCAAGAAATATGCGCGCGGTAAGAGAACGAATCGCTGGAAGCGTTCAGTTTGTCACCTCCACAGCCTCCGAAGACACGTCGCGTCTAAGTGGAGTGCCAAGGAGATCCTCGCCCTCCGTCACCTCTGTACCTCCACCTCTCAACTCCTCGTCCTCTGCTTCCTGATCCTCCTCACGCATTCGCCGCTTGTTTTGAGAGCGTCGCAACGCCGCACCTTCCGGCCCATAATGCACGCTCAACCCACCGCTTCCATAACTGTACCGGGACGAAGGCAAGAGGTCAACTCGAGCGGCAACGGCGCCTCCAGGACCGCCTCCGCTGATAGGGAGGACGAGGTGACCGCGGGGCGCTCTAGCCGAGCCCAACGCAGACTGCGGTAGCGGCGGCGGCGGCATCACGTCAACCGAAGAAGTCATGTTGCCGATGCCGCTAAAACCAACAGCCGTGTTGGGGTTGGCAAGGATAGCAGCGAGTTGTGTCAGCAAAGCGTGGCACCTGACACAGGGTTGGGGGGTGAACAAACGAGTACAGACCGATGTCGGGAACATACGGTGCTCCTGGGTGCTGAAGAATGGGGTTGTTCAGCAGCAGCGAACGAGCAGCGGTGGCGAGGGCCCGTGCTCCACCCTGCCAGCGCACAGGGGTTGTGGGGTCGAGATATTCCTCTGTCGTTTGGAGCTAGCTCGTTGATATAAATACGGGCATCTTACCTGTGTCTCAAGCATGGCGTACAATGCGGACGGGGCATTGGACGGCAGTTGCGACATGAGTACTCCAACGTCAGGCGCCTCAGCAGGTACCAGGGCGGTGGTGTTAGAGGAGGCGACAGCGCCCTGAACATCAGCAGGTCCCAAGGGACCTTTCGCACAAGTAGCACTTGTGGTAACACTGTAGCTTTCAGATGCCGGCTTCAAGTGCTCTGCGTTCTCGATGACTGTCAAGTCAGGAGGCAATTCCACTGGAGAGCAATCCGCACGTGCACCCCTCCCTCTGCCAACCTCGAACCTGACGGAGCTAGCCTCGACGTCCAGGGCCTCAGCGCTGCCATCGTCGTCGACGATGGCAGAGGCCAAGGCAGTAGCAGGGGTGTTCACTGAAAGTTTTGCAGCACGCACACGCTCCCTCTGACGCCGGTTCTGCACGAGAGATTTGGGAGCCTGATTTTGCAGGATGTGCCGGCGGAGCTGGAGGCTAGCCGACCTGGAACCAAATCTGGACCTGGCGCGGATCAATGCCTAGTTGTCGTGCCAACTGTGTCCGCACTGAGAATCTGCATGCACACCAACAGGCACTTGGCGGAGTACAAGGCCGCGCAGTACTGAGTCCGTAAGAGGCCGCAGGCGCACGTTGGAAAGGAATCGGCAGCAAATATGGTCTCCAAGAGGCTTTTCGCGTGGTCGTTGGGCAGCCAGCGTTTACGGTCGGACATCCAATAATAGTCAGTGCTGCGACGGGTCGGTTGGTCGACGAGTCGTAGCTGGCCGTCGACTCCCGAGCCTTGCGCGGCTCGTCTTGGTTCGTCGCGCTGGGACGAGAGAGTGTAGATCTCCGCTTGTTCTGAGCGCCCCTGCCCTCGAGAACTGAGAGCGCCGCCTGCGCGTCCGTCCGAGGCGTAAGCCAATCCGTCCAGAGCTCAGGGCCATGGTGTATGAGCTGTATGGCTGTTGGGATACATGCTGTATGGCGTGACACTATTTCTGCTGTTTATATTGTTCGACTCGTCCATACATACACAAACTCTCTCGAGACTCTCTCCCTTCGCCCTCTGTCTCTCGAGGACACGTTCCCGATGGGCGGCTACTTCAACGAGTTCCGCCGCGAGGGCGTGAGCGCGGCGCTCGTGCTGGAGCTGCGCGTGGCGGTGCGCGCCGCGATCATCCAGAGTGGTGGCGACGCTGGGTGTAAGCTCTGTCAAACAGCAGTCTAAACGGACGACTCTGTCGGACGCTTCTCTGAAGACGCCATGGACCAATACCCTTTCATGCCTCCGCCAAGCGACCAAGCAGCTGCAGCGGCGAAGGCGGCAGCTGCAGCTGCCGCCGCCGCGGCCGCCCATGCGCAGGCGGCAGCTGCCGAAGCCGCTGGTGCTGTGCACGGACTCTCACACCCTTACCAAATGATGCCGCATCCACAGTTCCAGCGACACTCTGGTGCATACATGCAGTGGCCAGGTGGGGATCCGCAGCAAGGCCAATGGGCGCCGCGCCAACAGGCACCGACGGGCGGGTTGTGGAACCCTTACGCTGGCATGATGCCCCCACAACACCAGCCCATTGTGAGTGCGCCCCCCTACACGGCACTTGCCGGGCTGACTATCCCAGCACGCCGCCCCGGCTCCGAGCGCGAGGACGCGTCCGGTCGCTGGGTCCTCGAACCCGAGGACGTGCTCCTCCTCGAGCGCGTCTTTGCGCTCGAAAAATGCCCCGGCCGAGAACTTCGCTCACAACTGGCGTCGCGGCTTCATGTGAAGCCGCGGCAAATCCAGGTGTGGTTCCAGAACAAGCGCCAGCGGACGAAGAACGGCGCGAAACCGACCGTCGCCGAGGCACTCGCCCACAAGGTCTACTCCGCCGAGCATCGCACGCAAAAGGAACCGGCTGAACTGTTGATGAATATGGCGAGTGGTGGCGTCGGCAGTCTCGGCGGAGCGGGCGGCGAGGCCGGAGTGACCGCGAGGGGTTGCGCGATGATGGCGCCGCCGGCTTTGCAAAGCATGGCCGCCGACGCTCCCGAGCTGCCGGTTGCGGAGGGCGATTCCGCCTCCGACGCGGGTAGTGGCTCCCCCGCGGCGGCGCGCGCTTGTGCGATGACTGTGCCCAGTCAGGCTGCGGCGAGCGATGCGGCCGCGACCGCTGCCGCGCTCGTCGCTGCGGCGTCAGATTGTCGCTCGACCGCTACCGCTCTCGCGGCCGACCAGGGAAGCCAGGGCATCTACCAGCCCACAACAAATGGGTACCATCCACACGACGGCGCCGACAATGTGACGACTGGGGGTGTTGCAAACGGAACGCCAGCTGCTGGCCCGTGGGATGTTAATCGCCTCTGCGGCCCGTGCTGTCAGATCCCGCCTCCAAGCTGCGCTAGCATACCCTTCGCCATCCGGCCTGAGGCACCCCGCGTCGATCTCTCCAACAGCGTCAGCGTGGTCAGCAAGCTTCCGAGCGGCACCGGCGTACAGCGTGCCGCCAAACCCGAGTCGCCGGCGGAGAGTGAGGCCGCATCCTCGCTGGCTGAGGCCGCTAACTGTACTGACCGCGCCGATCCGAGCCAGCCACCACCGGCCGGGGCCTTCGCGGCCGCCGAGGCGGGGGCTCCGTCGTATCCACCGCTGGCACCGGCTGGTCAGCAAGTGCAACGCCGTTATTCTCACGGTAGCTATCCTCTGCCGCACGCGTCCCCCTCCGGATCGATACCCGTTCCAGCATCGCCTGCCATGTGCTTGCCTGGCGGATCGGCTTCCGCTGGCCACGCGATGGTCGATCCATCGTCCGGCGCGACGGCGAGCGGGCAGGGCGGCAGCCGCTATCCTGATGGGTTCACCGACGGCCACATGCTGTGGGTGCGCTCCGACATTCTGATGCTCCGCCCTGATCTTCTCTCCGCCGATGCTGCGCCTATCTTTGTTCCTCCGGGGCAACGCCCACCCGCCGGCTGCGGCGGCGTGCCACTCTCGGCACTACCTGGTCACCCACAAGGCTCTGCGCAGGCTAACTCTGACAAAACCGCGGTGGCGATAGGCTCTGTGCCGCTACCCATCCATGATCCGCGCCCGAACCATGCGCCCCCCCAACAAGTTGTGCAACGACAGGCAATGCCGTGTACGGCATCCGTCAGCGTGCCCGCCGTTGGCGGCATCCCAATGGTGCGGTCGACGACTCAGGAGGCATGCGCGAACGCAATGCTTGCACTGAGCGGCAGCGCCCCGAGTGCGGATGAGGCAGGTGGCTGGCCGCAGGCGGCTGAGTCGGATGCGGCAGCGGCGGCCCCTGAGGCTTCGTCGCCCGCAGGATGCGAGGAGGTCGTGACTGTTGAGGAAGCAGTCAAAGGCGCGTAGGGATTCCTCGGTCTCTTTCGCATCTCGTGGGCCCTCCACAAGCAGGCTGGCGAGCATATTCAGCACGCCCTCCGAGCAACAGCAATAGACAATGAGAGCGGTTAGCCGCTGGAGGCCGGCGGCGGTCGCGCGTAATGTGTTGGAATGCAACGCAGCAACGTGAAATGAGAGTGCGTGGTTTGTTTGAAGACACTGTCACAAGTGGCGGTGGCGGCGGTGCCGACCCTAGTAGGTGTGTAAGCCACACAATGTGGCTCTTCGCTTCAAAACTTCGCATCCGCGGCCCCGACCCATGCGTCGGCAGCGCAAACCGCGCTGGCTATAGGGTCCCTCTAGAGAATAGATAATCTGTACTACTGTGTACTGACCTCGCCCCTCGGTCCCGCCCTTCGACCGGTGGTAGAGATTCTCTGCTGGTGGTCAGTAGAATAAAAGCGTGCGTGTGCATGCGTTCGCCAACCGTTCCAAACACTGGCTTCCTGCCGAGTACACTGCCCTCGCCGTTTACCTTCAACACTTCCAACTTAGGCTACAACTCGGCGAACCGAACGAAATGTGGAAATCTCTACGCGCTTCGCATCGCGGTACGCGGACGAATGAGAGAAAAGGCAAGCGATTTAGAATTAGACTGACTCTATCCTCCGCCCGCATTATATCGGCTAGAGGCTATATCTGTCACTCGATGCCGAACTCACCAAGCCGCCTCGCAACGGCCCCCATCTCCGGGTGCATGAGAATCTCCGTCTTCGTCGCGTCCCTCCCATTGAGATCGAAAAACTCCTTCTTCCAAGCCGCGAGCTTGTCGAAGTTATCATCGATGTGCTTCTCGCGCTCCGTCTTGATCTGCTCGATCGTCGGGCGCTTCGATTGCACACGGCGCAACTCAACGCCTCCTGCGTACCGGTCGAAAACCGCATGGTTGCCTCGGCCCGAAGAGTCGACGACGAGATCTCCTGCGCCCTCGTTGAACGTCCACTGGCCTAGGCAGTTGCGGGTGTTCGCTGCGGTGCACGGCTCGTTCATGTGAGTTTTGACCTCGTCGTCCGTCAGGCACGCGTCCCACACGCGGCATTCGTCTATTAAGCCATCGAAAGCGTACTTTCCAGGCATGCCGCCAATGAGCAGATCGCCCCGTGAGTGTAGCGTCTCCGCCTCCTCCTCCGAGCAGACGTACTCGTTCTGCGTCGCCTTGAGCGAACCGTTGATGTACAGGTTCATTTCGGTACCATTGAAAGTCGCGACGACGTGGTACCACGTCTCGAGCTCTATGCGCGCGCCAACCATCTGATGGGCGCCTTGCGACCACTGGCCGACGAAGAAGTGGACCCACGGCCCCTCCTCCGCGTCGCCCTTATATGCGGGGTGCTCCTGCCCCATCATGCCAAAGCCGGACTTGAGGCCGTTGTCCGTCTTGACGATGATCGGGTTGTACGGGTTGCCCGAAAAGGAGCGCGCATAGAATACCGCTTCCACAGTGAAGATGTTCTTGAGCCCAGCGAGCGTCGGCGACGGTTTGACGATAACAGCCTGCGCGTTGTTGCCCAGAAAGTCGAACGATGCCTTCTGTGCGAAGGGGAAGACCTGTGAGGCAAGCGGGGCCGGATCTGCAGGCGTGTGGTCAGCGTTGATGCCGCCGAGTAAGTACATCACGCCACCACGGTCGACGATCCGATGCTTCGCGCGCGGTGTGATGCCATCAATGACCGCCCAAGTCGCGGCGATAACGTCGTAGACACAGGCTGTCTGGAGGAGTGTACCATTGCGATCCGTGCCGCCGTAGACGACGAGGTAACGGTCGGCCAGGAAGCACGCAGCGTGGTGCTCACGCGCATCCGGCTTTTCCTGTGGGCACGCGAAGGGTGGCAAACACTCAAGTCATGACTGCTGTGTGAGTGTGCTGAGCGCCTGTCTGGTCCTCAAACGTACGCTGAGGCACTGAGGTGCATTCCATTGCTCTTCGGACATGTCGAAGGAGAAAAGGTCATTGAGGAGTGTGCCGTCCGAATTTCGCCCACCAAATATCCAAAAGCTAGACGTCCCGTCGCGCAGCGTCATTGAGTGGTTCGCGCGCGCTGTGAACTGCGTCCCCTGAAAGATAGATGACGGCCATTCCTGGAGCACGCGCCAATGGCCAACAGCAGCGCCCCGCGAGGTGCCGAGTGTGCACATGAAGATGTCATTGTTGCACTTTCCCTGGCGGTCGACCCCGCCGGAGACGAGGACCGATGTCTTCTCCTCCCACATTGTGCACGCATAACCGTCAAGCGAATTCGGGCCTGTACCGTCCAAGGGCAGCGTATGCCACATGATTTTCGAGCTCATGTCGGAGAGATCGAGGATGCGCAAATGGTTGAGCGGTGTCCGATGGTCGGGCTCGCGGTCCTCGCTCTCGGCATCCAGGTCCTCGTTGTCGTCCGTGTGCGCGACGACGACCATCCGCTGATCCAGGTCAAGGCAGTGGCGCCTCAGTGGCGGCGGCATCAGCGTGCCACGCAGCGTGAGGGAGGCCCACAACTCCTTGCCGCTCGCCATCGCAGAGGTCAGCTTGTAATAGTACAGGTACTCCCGCTTGCGTCGGTTGTTGGTGAGTTCGATCGGCCGAGACTTGAGTAGAACTATCATGTCGTGTATCTGCACCATGTCCGTCGCATTGAGCTCCGCTCCTGGTGGCAGGACCGACGCGTCGCCAGGTAGAGGCTCGAAGTTGATCGACGATGGGAAGGCGATCGTCGGGTTGCAGATGCACGCGTTATAAGGCGAGTCGCCGACTGGCACGTTCGCGAGCGTCACCTCAACCGCGTAGAAGCCAGCGAAGTCCGCCGTGTACTCAACGCTGTGCGTGCCGTCCTCGTTGTCCGTCACGATCGGCTGGACCGTGTACTTGCGCAGATAGGCGTCGAGTTCTGGTAGTAGCGAGTGGACCGGCCGAATCGTAATGTTGAAGTGATCGATCCCCGCCTCGGAGTGGACGCAGCGGTTGCCGAAGGGATCCTTCGTTTGGATGACGAAGTGGTTTTTCTGCCCGGCAACTCCGTCATTCAAACCGTGACCAAAAACTTCGGTAGCTTGCGCGGCGGTACACCCAGGCTGCACTGACGCGGCAAATGGCGAGCCGACGACATGCGTGCCATTGACGGTGACGGCCACCTTGCAGTTCGGTGAGGCAACCACCGGCAAGTACGTGCACGTGTATGTCCCATCTGTGTTGTCGATCACGTGCGCGTCCGCACTCATTCCACCCTCTGGCGTCATACACACCAGCACAACATCGCCACCCTTTGTGCGCGGCTGTTCAAAGAATGCGAGAGAAAGTGGCGAGTTCAAAGAATGCGGGAAAGCAAAAACACGCGTTCGAAAGCACACCTCAGCCCGCGCATCGCGAGCGCGCACGGAGACGATTGCAGCAACACCGGCAACGCCACCGGAGAGGCCGTTGCCAGCGGCGATACAGTGCCGACCGGACGTGAGGAAGCTGCTTCCGCTCTTGTGCTGTGGACGTGCTGCGCCCATATGGCTCCCAGTAACGACGTCTACCCACCAAGGAACGATGAGTAAGTCGCGCGTTTTGGGGCTCAGAACAAAAATGCGGACTTGCGACCTTCTCTGTACCATTATAATGTCCCGTCTGGACCTTCTCTGTTGATGCAAATGCAACCCAGGGTCTGCATCAGCATGTTGCATCAGCATGTTCCCCGAAGCTTACCTAAAATGGTGATGGTGAAGCGGAGGTTAAAAGGAGATTAGATTGATACCAAAAAAGGAAACATATGAAACGTCCTTAACACGTCCTTAACCATTTTTCAAGACCGCACTTTCGACACGTTGCCTAGTCTTGCAAAAGAAGTGTTCTCGCTACGCTTCGCTGCCGTTACGTTCTCTTTGCACTTTTTGTTACCTTCTGTTTGCA
>MDTA01008155.1_pt1 | contig 12043 bp, 23 predicted proteins | sample 811151 | NCBI WGS metagenome assembly MDTA01 (sample SAMN05326648, study PRJNA326480) | marine metagenome | isolation source: seawater | place: Indian Ocean: South | collected 2010
AGAGAAGACATTAAAGAGGCTAATGCAGGCGATATAGTGGCTTTAGCTGGTTTAAAAAATACTATAACAGGTCATACTTTATGTGATGAAGAAAATGCTGTTTTACTTGAACCAATGGAATTCCCTGATCCAGTTATTGAAATTGCTGTAGAACCAAAAACAAAGGGCGACCAAGAAAAAATGGGTGAAGCTTTAGCCAGACTTGCTAAAGAAGATCCGTCTTTTAGAGTTTCGTCAGATGAAGAGTCAGGTCAAACTATCATCAAGGGAATGGGTGAACTTCATTTAGATATCATTGTTGATAGAATGAAAAGAGAATTTAAAGTTGAGGCGAATGTTGGAGCTCCACAAGTTGCTTATAGAGAAACAATTGAGAAATCAGCTGAATTTGAATATATACACAAAAAGCAAAGTGGTGGTGCAGGTCAATTTGCTAAAGTTAAATTATTTGTAGAACCACAAGAACCTGGAAAAGGTAGAGATGTTGAAAGTGCTATTAAAGGTGGGGCAATACCAAAAGAATTTATTCCAGGAGTTGAAAAAGGAATTGAAACTGTATCTGATAGTGGAATTTTAGCTGGGTTTCCTCTTATTGATTATAAAGTAACTATAGTTGATGGTTTACATCATGATGTAGACTCAAGTGTATTAGCTTTTGAATTAGCTAGTAGGGCTTGCTTTAAAGAAGCATGCTCACAAGGTGGGTTAAAACTTTTAGAACCTATTATGAGAGTTGAGGTTGTTACTCCAGAAGATTATATGGGAGATGTAATTGGAGACTTGAATAGTAGAAGAGGTCAAATAAGTACTCAAGAACAAAGGGGTAATGCAACTGTAATAACAGCAATGGTACCATTAGCTAATATGTTTGGATATATAAATAGTTTAAGATCTATGTCACAGGGTAGAGCTCAGTATTCAATGTTTTTTGATCATTATTCAAAAGTCCCTCAAAATGTTCAAGATGAAGTAACCAAGAAAGTGGCTGGCTAAAATGGAAAAACAAAATATTAGAATTAAACTTAGGGCATATGATAATAAAATTTTAGACGCTTCGACAGAAGAAATTGTAAACACAGTCAAAAGAACTGGAGCAACAATTAAAGGGCCTATACCTTTACCAACTAAAATTGAAAGATATACTGTTTTAAGATCTCCACATATAGATAAAAAAAGTAGAGAACAATTTGAGTCAAGAACGCATAAAAGATTAATAGATATAGTTGAACCAACACCACAAACCGTGGAAGCTTTAATGAAATTAGATTTAGCTTCTGGTGTAGATGTGGAGATTAAGATTTAATTATGAGTAGTGAGATTGCATTAATAGGAAAAAAAATTGGAATGACTAGAGAATTTTATAAATCTGGTCAATTAGTTCCTGTTACAGTTTTAAAAATGGAGAAAGCGAGAATAATTGAAATAATCGAAGAAGAAAAAAGAGGTTATAAAGCAATTCAACTTGGTTATGGAAAGATAAAAAACTCAAAACTAACAAAATCGATGAAAGGTTATTTTACAAAAAAAAATACTGAGGCAAAGAAAAGATTGAAAGAATATCGTGTTTTAAAAACTGAAGATTTTAAAGAGGGAAATGAATTTGGTCTGGAAATTTTTAAAGATATCAAATTTGTAGATACAAGATCTAAAACTATAGGTAAGGGCTTTGCAGGTGCTATGAAAAGACATAATTTTGGTGGTTTAAGAGCTACACATGGTGTTTCTATTTCTCATAGATCACATGGATCAACTGGTCAAAGACAAGATCCTGGTAAAGTTTTTAAGGGAAAGAAAATGGCTGGTCATATGGGTGATAAGTTTAGAACAATGCAAAATATTGAGATTATTAAAACTGATATAGAAAATGAGTTGTTGTATTTAAAAGGATCAATACCTGGAGCAAAAAATACTGAAGTAATGGTAAAAAAATCAATTAAAAATATAAGCAAAAAAACGGTAGCTGAAAAAATGAAATCTGTTGAAGATGCTAAGAAAACACCTGATAAGAAGAAAAAATAATGAAAATAGAGAAACTAAATATTAATGGCAAGAAAGATTCAATAGAAGTGTTAGATAAAATTTTTTCAGCCAAAATTAACAATAAACTTGTAAGCCATGTACTTTATAAGACGAATGCGAATTATAAAGGTAGACACGGTAAAACTAAGCAACAAAATGAGGTATCAGGTCCTACATCAAAAATTTATGCTCAAAAAGGAACTGGAAATGCTAGACATGCAAGTAGAAAAGCACCAATTTTTGTTGGCGGTGGTGTTGCTCATGGACCAAAAGGTCAACTAGCTTATAAAAAGAGAAAGTTAAATAAAAGTGAAAAAAAACAGAGTATAGCCTCATTGATTAGTGAAAAAATTAAGAATAAAGAGCTTTTAGTATTTAGTGATTTTAGTTCTGAAATTAAAAAAACAAAAGAAATGAATATAATTATAAAAAAATTTGATATTTATAATTCTCTAATTATTTTAGATAAAAATTCTAAACAAAATATTGAAAAATCTATACGAAACATTCCTAACTTAAAAGTTACAGATATTAATCATTTTAGTGCATTTGATTTAGTGAAATTTAGAAAAGTAGTATTTACTGAAAGTTCGGTAAAAGAACTAGAAAAGAGATATTCATAATATGAACAAGATACATCTATTTGATAAAATTTTATCACCTATCGTGACTGAGAAATCTACAAATTTATCTGAACTGAATAAAATTGTATTTAAGATTCCTTCATCTGCTAACAAAAAAAATTTAAAAAATAACATTGAAAAAATATTTAAGGTTAATGTAACTAAAATAAATATCATTAACAAACAAGCCAGAAATAAATTAACTAGGGGCAGAAAAGTAAAAATTTCTGGATTTAAAAAAGCAATTGTAACTTTGAAAAAAGGTCAAAGTATTGATTTAACAACAGGAATTTAAAAATGGCACTGAAAACTTTTAAACCTTATACTAAATCAACTAGGGGTACAATTTTAGTTGATCGAACTGGCCTTTGGAAAGGTAAGCCTTTTAAATCTTTAGTATCCCCAAAAAATTCTATGAAAGGTAGAAACAATAATGGTCATATTACTTCAACAAATCGAGCTGGTGGTCATAAAAAGATGTACAGACATGTTGATTTTTATAGAAAAAAATTTGATATGACAGCAGTCGTAGAGAGAATTGAGTATGACCCTAATAGATCCTGTTATATAATGTTAGTCAAATTTGAAGATAATTCACATGCTTACTATTTAGCTCCTCAAAAAATTAAAGTTGGTGATAAAATTGAAAATGGATCAAAAAAAGAGATTAAAATTGGTAATTGTATGCCATTACAAGATATCCCAGTTGGAATAGATATTCATAATGTTGAAATACAACCTGGTGCTGGTGGTAAAATAGCTAGGTCAGCTGGAACCTCAGTCACTATTAGTGGTTTAGATGGAAATTATAGTTTGATTAAATTAAATTCTGGTGAAGTTAGAAAGATTGATTCTCGATCTTTAGCTACAATAGGTGTTTTGAGCAATCCAGATCAAAAAAATATTAAGATAGGAAAAGCTGGAAGATCCAGATGGCTTGGGAGAAGACCTCATACTAGAGGAGTTGTAAAAAATCCAGTTGATCACCCTCATGGTGGTGGTGAAGGTAAAAGTGCAGGAGGAAGACATCCAGTTTCACCTACAGGTCAATCTGCCAAAGGTCTTAAAACTAGAGATAACAAAAGAACAGATAAATTTATAATCAAAAGAAGAAACAAAAGGAAGGATACTAAATAATGTCAAGAGCGGTTTGGAAAGGACCTTTTGTTGAAGAAAGTTTAATGAAAAAGGTGGATAAATATAAAATTGATCCAAAAAAAATTCCTATAAAAACTTGGTCAAGGAAATCTACTATAATACCAGATTTTGTTGGCGTAAGTTTTTTAATTTATAACGGTAAAAAATTTATTCCTATAACAATTTCAGAAGATATGGTTGGACATAAGTTAGGTGAGTTTGCACCTACAAGAACTTTTTTTGGTCACACACCTGCTGACAAAAAAGCTGCTAAACCTGCTGAAGGAGAAGAAAAAAAATAATTATGGCTAAGAAAAAAAAAATAAATAAAGATGATAAAAAGTTAATTAGATCGATAAACAGTAATGTACGATCTAGTGTCAGAAAATTAAATCCAATTTTAAAGGGCATAGTTGGTAAAAAAGTAGACATGGCTATTAGAGATTTACAGTTTTCGGAAAAAAGAATTACAAGAGATATCAGAAAAACTTTAAATTCTGCGATTGCTAATGCAGAAAATAATTTTCAATACGATATTGATAAATTAATAGTTAAAGAAGCTTACTGTGGAAAAAAGATAATTATGAAAAGATTTAGACCTAGAGCTAAAGGCAGAGCGGCACCAATATTAAAACCTTATTCAAGTGTTACAATAATATTATCAGAAAAAAAGAAAATGGAGGCTCATGGGTCAAAAAGTTAATCCTGTAGGTTTTAGATTAGGAATAAATAGAGGATGGGACTCTGTTTGGTTTGCTCGAAAAAAAGATTTTGGAAATTACCTAATCGAGGATTTTAAGATAAGGGAATATATTAAAAAAAATGTGATTAACTCAGGTGTTTCTAAGGTAATGATCGAAAGAACTTCAAATAAATGTTATGTAACAATTTATACATCTAGACCTGGTTTTGTAATTGGAAAAAAAGGAAGTGATATAGATAAGATTAAAAACAACCTATCAAAACTTACTACTAATGAAGTCGCTTTAAATATTAAAGAAGTTAAAAAACCTGAGACAAATGCTTACTTAGTTGCAGAAAATATTGCCCAACAATTAGTTAAAAGAATTTCATATAGACGTGCAATGAAAAGAGCAATGCAATCTTGTCTTAGACTAGGTGCCAAAGGCATAAAAGTTTCTATTAGTGGTAGATTGGGTGGAAATGAAATTGCAAGAACAGAGTGGTTAAGAGATGGTAGCATACCCTCGCACACATTGAGAGCAGATATTGATTATGCTGAAGCTGAGGCTTTAACTACTTATGGAATCATTGGAATTAAAGTCTGGATTTATAAAGGAGAAGTTTTTGCAAAAGAATTTAGTCAGGAAACAAACAAAATAATGACAAAAGAGGTTAAAAAATAAAATGCTTCAACCAGTTAGAACAAAGTGGAGAAAAGCTCACAAAGGCAGAATAAGTGGAACAGCTTCTAGAGCCAACTTTATTAATTATGGTTCTTATGCATTAAAAGCATTATCTCCAGATAGAGTTACAGGTAAACAGATTGAAGCTGCAAGGGTAGCTCTTACTAGACACATGAAAAGACAAGGAAGAGTTTGGACTAGGATTTTTCCAAATATACCAGTTTCTAAAAAACCTATTGAGGTTCGAATGGGTAAAGGTAAAGGCTCTCCTGAATATTATGCATGCAGAGTTAAACCGGGGAGAATTTTATTTGAAGTTGATGGAGTTTCCGAACAAATTGCAAAAGAAGCTTTATATAAAGCCTCAGCTAAATTACCAATAAAAACAAAAACTATTAAAAGGTTTGCATAAAATGAAAAAACAAGAAATTAAAAAATTATCAAAAGATGAAATTTTAAAAAATATAGATAAATATAAAAAAGATTTATTTAATTTTAGATTTCAAAAAATTAATTCGCAGATCACAAATCCTGCTAAAATTAATCATACTAAAAAAATAATAGCAAGATTAAAGACAAAATTAAAAGGAAAATTAAATGCCTAAGAAAATATTAAGAGGTGTTGTTGTAAGTGATAAACCAAATAAGACTATTACTGTTATGGTTGAAAGAAAATATTCACACCCTCTTTTAAAAAAAGTAATCAAAGTGAGAAAAAAATATAATGCACATGATGAAAATAATAAATTTAAAACTGGGGATAAAGTTTCAATAATTGAAAGTAAACCTTTTTCTAAAAATAAAAAATTTCAAGTAATGGAGAATCAAAAATAATGATACAAGTTCAAACAGAATTACAGGTAGCAGATAACACAGGTGCAAAAAAAATTGAATGTATTAAAGTATTAGGTGGTTCTAAAAGAAGATATGCAAGTATAGGCGACACTATAGTAATATCGGTAAAAGAGGCAATTCCCAAAGGTAAAGTTAAAAAAGGCTCTGTGCATAAAGCTGTAGTCGTTAGAGTTAAAAAAGGAATACATAGAGATGATGGTTCTAAAGTAAAATTTGATAATAATGCAGCAGTTTTAGTTGATGAAAAAGGAGAACCTGTTGGAACAAGAATTTTTGGTCCAGTAACTAGAGAATTAAGAAATAGGGGTCAGATGAAAATTATTTCATTAGCACCAGAGGTTTTATAATGATCAAAAAGGGATTAAAAGTAAGAGTTTTAGCTGGTAAAGATAAAAAAAAAGAAGGTGAAGTTATTGAAATAGACAGATCCACTAACAGAGCAAAAATAAAAGATATTAATATGGTAAAAAAACACATTAAAACAACAAAAGAAAAAAAAGGTGGAATTGTTTCTAAAGAAAGTTTTATTCATATTTCAAATTTAAAATTAATTGATGAAAAAATTAAAACTAAAAAAATGGAGAATAAAAAATAATGACTCCGAGATTAAAAGATTTATACCTTAAAGAAATACAACCAGCTTTAAAGACACAATTTAATTTTAAAAATTTAAATATGGGACCAAAAATAGAAAAAGTTGTTCTAAATATGGGTCTTGGTTTAGATGGTAATGACACAAAAATTTTAAAATCATGTGAAGAAGATTTGGCTAAAATAACTGGTCAAAAACCTGTTGTTACTAAGTTTAAAAAATCTATTTCTAACTTTAAAACTCGAAAAGGTACAAACGCTGGACTTAAAGTTACATTGAGAAAAAATAAAATGTATGAGTTTTTAGACAGATTAGTGAATATAGCATTACCAAGAATAAAAGATTTTAGAGGATTATCTTCAAAAGGATTTGATAAATTTGGAAATTATACTTTTGGTATCAAGGAACATATAATTTTTCCAGAGGTAAGTTTTGAAAGAGCAGACAAGGTAAGAGGACTAGATATTATTATTACAATATCTTCAAAAAATAAAGATCATAGTCTAGCTCTTTTAGAAAAATTAAATTTTCCATTTATTAAAAAAGGAGAAAATCAGTAATGGCTAAACTAAGCTCAATAAATAAAAATAATAGAAGAATAAAACTTGCGAATAGGTTTTATAAGAAGAGAAAAAAATTAAAAGATATTATTATGAATAAAAAACTTTCATTAGAAGAAAGATTTAAAGCGCAGCAAAAATTATCAAAATTACCGAGAAATTCTGCAAAAAACAGAGTAATGAATAGATGTCAAATTACTGGGAGACCACATGGAGTTTATAGAAAATTAAAAATTTCAAGAATAGCATTAAGACAACTTGGTTTACAGGGTAAGATTCCAGGTTTAGTTAAATCAAGTTGGTAGAAAGGAATATATGAGTTTAAGTGATCCAATAGGCGATATGATAGCAAGAGTAAAAAATGCTCAAGCAAGAAATCACAAAAAAGTAGAGTTACCTTCATCAAATTTTAAAATGAAAATTGCTGGAATATTAAAGAATGAGGGATTTATTAATGATTTTAAAGTTAATACAGATAATAATAAATCTATTTTATCTTTGGATTTGAAATACCATTACGGAAACCCCGTAATAAGTGCCTTTGAAAGAGTATCAAAACCTGGAAGAAGAATTTTTTCAAGTGCAGATGGATTGCCAAAGATTAACAACGGTTTAGGAATAGCTATAATATCCACCCCTAAAGGTGTTATGACTGATATCGATGCCAGAAAACAAAGGGTTGGTGGGGAAATAATTTGTAAGGTCTTTTAATGTCTAAAATTGGTAAAATAAATATTTCTATTCCAGAAAAAGTGAAAGTTGCACTAGCGGGAGATATCTTAAATATTGAGGGTCCTCTAGGTAAAAAGTCTTTAAATATCGATTTAGATATTTTTAACTTAGATATAAAAGATGGAAAAGAAATTTTGATTAAACCAAAAAAAATTGACTCTAATACAAAAAGACTTTGGGGTATGAATAGAAGTTTAATAAACAATGCTGTAATTGGATCAAGCACAGGTTATGAAAAAATTTTAGAATTAGTAGGAGTTGGATATAGAGCCTCACTAAAAGGAGAACAGTTAAATCTTCAATTAGGTTATAGTCATGATATAAATTTTAATATTCCTAAAGGTATTAAAATTACTGTTGAAAAACAAACGACATTAAAAATCAGTGGAGTTGATAAACAACAAGTAGGTGCCGTAGTGTCAAAGATTAAAACTTTGAGAAAAATAGAACCTTATAAGGGTAAGGGAATAAGAGAAAAAGGACAATATGTATTAAAGAAAGAAGGAAAGAAAAAGTAATGAAATTAAATACAAAAGAAAGAAAAAAATTTAGAGTTAGCAATAAACTTAAAAAATCATCACCAAAAGATAGATTTAGATTAAGTATTTCGAGGTCTTCGAAAAATATTTTTGCACAAATAATTGATGATAGTAAAAGTATTACTCTTTTGTCAGCATCGTCAATTGAAAAAAATGTTAAACAAAATAACAAAATTAATAAAACTGAATTGTCCAAGATTGTTGCTGAAAATCTTGCTAAGAAGGCACAGGAAAAAAATATTAAAAAAATATATTTTGATAGAGGTGTATACAAATATCATGGTAGAATTAAAGCTTTTGCAGAAACATTGCGTAAAAATGGAATGGAATTTTAATTATGGATAAAAATATTGAAAAAAAGAAAGATGATATAATCGAAAAATTAGTTCATATTAACAGAATTACTAAAGTTGTTAAAGGTGGACGAAGATTTGGTTTTTCCGCTTTAGTTGTAGTTGGTAATCAAGCAGGTAAAATTGGTATTGCTCATGCAAAAGCTAAACAAGTACCTGATGCGATTAAAAAAGCTAATGAAATAGCTAGGCGAAAATTAACACATATACCTTTAAGAGAAGGTAGAACAATACACCATGATGTCAAAGCAAAAGATGGTTCAGGAAAAATAGTTTTAAGAGCAGCATCAAAAGGTACAGGTATAATTGCTGGTGGTCCTGTTAGAGCTGTTTGTGAAGTTTTAGGCGTAAGAGATATTGTTGCTAAATCTATGGGCACTTCTAATGCTCATAATGTAATAAGAGCTACCATGAAAGCTTTATTAAAACAAAATTCACCTAAACAAATATCAAATATTAGAAATAAAAAGATTTCTGAAATAATAGAAAAAAGAGGATAATGATTAGATTAAACAATAGATCAAAAATTAATAAAACTAAGATTAGAGTAGGTAGGGGTATAGGATCTGGGAAAGGAAAAACTTCAGGTAGAGGAGTAAAAGGCCAAAAATCAAGATCTGGAGTTTCAATCAAAAGTTTTGAGGGTGGTCAAATGCCTTTATATAGAAGATTACCTAAAAGAGGATTTAATCCAATTCTAAAAAAAAATATTGCAATTTTAAACTTAGATAAAATTCAATCTTATATTGATAAAAAACATATTGATAAAAAAGAAATTATTAATTCTAGTTTACTTAAAAAGCTAAAATTAATTAATATTAGATCAATAAAATTAAAAATTTTAGGATCAGGAGAAATTAAGGATAAAGTAAATATAGAGGCTGATTTAGCTTCTAAATCTGCAATAGATAAGCTTGAAAAAATTGGTGGTTCTATACAAATTAAAAAATAATATCTTCGAATGAGCAGTTCACAATCAAGTAACGATTTAAGAAATAGGATAATTTTTACAATTCTCTTACTTACAGTTTACAGATTTGGGACTTTTGTTCCTTTGCCAGGGATAGATCCTGAACAATTAAAAATTATGATGGAGGGTAATCAAAAAGGTTTACTTGGAATGTTTAACGTTTTTGCAGGAGGAGCAGTGAGTAGGATGGCGATATTTGCGTTAGGAATAATGCCATATATATCTTCATCAATTATTGTTCAACTTTTAACAGGTGTCTCAGATTATTTTAAAAACTTAAAGTCTCAAGGTGAAATAGGCAGATCAAAAATAACTCAAATTACTCGTTACGGTACAGTTTTGCTTGCAACAGTTCAAGGATATGTTCTTGCTGTTGGTTTAGAGTCTTCAGCAAATTTAGTTATTAATCCTGGTATATTCTTTAAAATTTCAACAGTTACGACAATTGTAGCTGGAACTATTTTTTTAATGTGGTTAGGAGAACAAATTACTCAAAGAGGAATAGGAAATGGAATATCTCTTATTATTTTTGCTGGTATAGTAGCAGAAATACCAAGAGCTTTAGTAACAACCTTTGAACTTGGTAGAACAGGAGCAATATCAACATTGATGATTTTATCAATATTCATATTATTGATTTTAGTTATTTTGTTTATTGTATTTATGGAAAGAGCTTTAAGAAAAATTTTAATTAATTATCCAAAACGACAAATGGGAAATAAAATGTATGGTGGAGAGTCTTCACACTTACCTTTAAAAATAAATCAAGCTGGAGTAATACCAGCAATTTTTGCCTCAGCATTATTATTATTACCTGTTACTTTCTCTAATTTTAATTTTTCTGAAAATGAAACGTTTTTAAATATAAGTTCTTATTTCACACAGGGACAACCTTTATATATGTTATTATATGCATCAGGAATAATATTTTTCACTTTCTTTTATACATCAATCACATTTAATCCTAACGAAACTGCAGAAAATTTAAGAAAATATGGTGGTTTCATTCCAGGAATAAGACCAGGGGAGAGCACAGCTTTGTATATTGAAAATATTTTAACTAAATTAACTACAATAGGAGCTTTATATTTAACTCTAGTTTGTTTAATGCCAGAATTCTTGATAGCAAATTATCCAATACCGTTTTATCTTGGTGGTACATCTATTTTAATTGTTGTAGTTGTAGCAATAGATACAGTTACACAAATTCAAACAAGATTAATGAGTTCTCAATATGAACAATTAATTAAAAAAACTAAATTTGGTAGATAATAAAAAGTGAATTTGATTTTATTTGGACCTCCAGGAGCTGGAAAAGGTACTCAAGCAAAATATTTAGTTAATAAGTTAAATAATTTTCAAATTTCAACTGGAGATATATTAAGAAATGAAATTAAACAAAATTCAACAATTGGAAAAAAGATAATTACTGACATGAATGATGGTAATTTTGTAAGTGATGACATAGTAAATAAACTTATTAAAGATATTGTTTTCGATCCAAAAAAAAAAGATAAATTAATTTTTGATGGATATCCTCGATCTGTAACTCAGGCTAAAAATTTAGATTTATTGTTAAATGAAACTAATCAAAAAATAGATTTCATTTTTTTTTTAAATGTAAGTAAGGAAACAATAATAAAAAGAATTGAAAAAAGAAAAATTTTAGAAGATAGATCAGATGACGAGTTGAATATTATTGTTAAAAGATATGACGCTTATATGCAAACAACCCGACCCGTATTAGATTTCTATTCTAAAAATCCAAATTTTTATGAAATAGATGGATCTTTAAAAATTGAAGAAATAACCGCTAAAATCAACAGTTTTATCAATGTTTAAGACGTTGACTTTAAAAGATCTTCTTATATAAAAGGCTGAAAATTATCACTTATTTATGGCTCGTATTGCAGGTATAAACATTCCACAAAATAAATTAGTCCACGTAGGTTTGACTTATATATATGGTATAGGTGATAAGTTTTCAAATCAGATATGTTCTGCTTTGAAATTTCCAAAAAACAAGAGGGTAAATGAACTAACCGATGACGAAATTTTAAAGATAAGAGAATTTATTGATCAAAATTATAAAGTCGAAGGTGATTTGAGAAGAGACTATTCTTTGAGTATAAAAAGACTTATTGATCTTGCTTGTTATAGAGGAAGTAGACATAGAAAAAAATTGCCAGTTCGGGGTCAAAGAACAAGATGTAATGCTAGAACAAGAAAAGGTAAAGCAATAGCAATTGCAGGAAAAAAATTAACACCACTTAAGAAATAATTATGGCAAAAGTTG
>MDTA01009480.1_pt1 | contig 12042 bp, 18 predicted proteins | sample 811151 | NCBI WGS metagenome assembly MDTA01 (sample SAMN05326648, study PRJNA326480) | marine metagenome | isolation source: seawater | place: Indian Ocean: South | collected 2010
GCAATATGCTCTGACATCATCTTTACGCCAAAAGTAACTCCAAGTAGGCTCAGTGTAAACAGGCAAGACATCACTGCCAAGTCTAACCATTCGTAAATCATTATCTAATCCTCCTACATACTCGATCAAGTTGTAATAACTTTTAATATTGTGGACCATGATATCCCACAAACGTTCTTCAGCAACTTCCTTTGTTTGCCTGTTTAACCAAGCAACTGTTGTGCTACGAGTATTTAGTGGACGCTGGATTTCTTCTAGTAATTTCTTTTTCTGCGTTTGGTCTGGATGCATGTACTTACATGCAAAGCCAATTCTTCTAGTCATATTCTTTTAACAACTTCCATGTGTGTTTCCAATCACTTACACTATAACACATACCCAAATCGTTGTCAAGTATAACTCTTTTCAAAGGGTAGTCATTACCTGCACGATCCATTCTATCTCCAAAAAAGTGTAAGGTATCTTCTAATTCGTTAAAATCATTTACAATCTGAGCTTTGTCCTTGCCATAAGGAAATATATCAATACCTGTTTCACCGCCTACAACTGCTTGAATAGCAGGAAAAAATTTTTGGAATTGTTCTGCAATTCGTATTCTTTCTTTTGATTTTGTATCATATTCTACATACATCTTGCGTTCACCCATTGTAGCATTACGTCCTACAACACTAAAGTTAACCATTCCTGGTCGCTTTTCAATATGTAATCCTGTTCGTAATGGAAAGTCACTCAATCTACATTCAGCCCTTAACCATTTTTCTGCTTCTTCTGGTATTTGCCAATCACTTGTATACACATTTGTACTACCTTCCCAAACATCACTTCCGGAACAATTATAAACTCGTTGTGCTAGACTATATATTTCTTCACCTACTTGTTCTATTGTTTTATCTCTATCACTTCCTGTAACCAAGTAAACATCTCTTTCAGCACAAAAATCTGTAAAGAATACAGCAAAGTCCATGTCAATTTCTTGCCTACTAGGTGTAAGGGTTCCGTCTACATCGAATATAAATTTATCTACCATAAATCTAGCATCCTTCCATTTCCTGCTATAATCATGCAACAAGTAATAATATGTAATGCAATCCAAAAGGTTCTAGCCAACAATGCCTTTTTGACATCTGTTTGTGGTATTGGTAAAAACTCTGGCTTATCTTCGTCATTGATACCTATTGGCATTCCTACGGTTCTTGCCCACATTTTTAAAAATCCATTCATCTCCAATTCTCCTTTACCCAATCATCTTCTACTTGATGAGGATGAGGTTCACCATGAAATACTGCAACATTTGTTTTAGGCATTACCTTTGGTTGTGCCTTGTTTCTAAAATTTCTAGAGCCTCCTGCTCTTTCTAAGTCTCCTCTATCTCTCATTTCCCATTTGTAACTTTGAATCCATTCATCAGGCCAAAACGTCCAAAGATGGTTTTTACTATGCAATTGATCATATATCCAATCTTGGTCACCGTGGAACCTACGCATGTTCATTGGTGCGTTATCCATAAATTGATCATACACAAATCCCAAAGAACTTGACTTTAATCTAAAAACACTACTATTCATGCGATTCCAATCATGCCTTAAACTTCTATTAAAATCTCTACATATACAAAACAAATCAGGATTATATGTAAACAAATTATCTATGTTTCTACATATTACCACATCTAAATCAAAGTAAAGTATTGTGCCATCTAATGGAAAATTTTTATCAAAGAACATAGGTTTGTACCACCATCCATATACTCCTATCTCTTTTAAGTTGATAGTTTTTATTTCAGGATTTATGTCTCTGACGTCGTCTGTAAAGCAGACAAAAGTATGCGGAATTGTACAATGGCGTTTTACCATATTGTAAAGTTTGTTAACGTATTCAGAACTGTATTTTGTTCCGTGTTTCAAACATACAATAAAGTTCTTTGTATTAGAGTTGAAAGATACAGGTTGTGGATTAACTGCTACTTTAACTGTTCTTTCTGTATCTTTCTGTTTTTCTAGCTTCTTTTGTGCCTTTTGAGCTCGGTCAAGCTCTTTTTGCCTACGCCTTTGTTCTCTGACAATACGCCACTGAGCTTTTGTGTACTGGCTTTTGTCTACTTTAGCCAAAGTTACTACACCTTTTTGTATAGAGTCTTTTGAAAAGAGAACGGAGTAAAGATTGCACTGTTGGCTCCGTGTTCTGCACACTCACAACTTTCACACCAACAACGATCATTTGTTGCATCTCTAATAAGTCTGTCAGCATAAGCCCAAGCGTGTTCTGCAAATTTTTCTGCACCAACACCATCAAACTGTCTTATTTCTGCAAGACCTTTGCTTTCTAAAAGTAAAAGCTCATCTTTCATTGGATCATCTTTGTCAATACAAAGTTTATGATCAAACATATCTTCAAGCCATGCTTTTAACGGCTTTAGTCCGCCAAAGTCAACAGCCCAGTTTTTATTATCTAATTCTGAACAACCAAATGTAAATTTAAATTGTAAACTATATCCGTGCAATAAATGACAGTGTGAATGATCTGCATTCGGCTGTCTAAATACTGCTGATAGTCCTATGTTATGTCCGTATGTTTTTGTACTATAATATGTCATATTCTCTCCTGTTTTTTACGGCGGAGGATTTTACGAGGGTCGACGTAAGTCCTCATGTTTATACTTATTATACTATAAGTTTTGCAAAGTGTCAAGTGAAACATTTGGATATTTCCATTGTTTTGGCATAATCCAATCGTGTGTATTAAAAATAGTAAATTTTTTGTTAGGAAAACATTCAAATATTTTTCCAATTTGTAAAATCCAATAAGAACAATCTACTGCTTCGTCATACATACTTTTGTAACCATCTGTATCTGCATATACATTGTTTAGTTTTCCTTCAGTGCCATATAAATCAAAACCTACAAGTTTTATGTTTTCCGCAAGATTTGCGCCTAATAAAACTGCATAAGGACCACTACCCCAATTGAAAGGGTCATCGTGTCTTTTATCACCTTGATAAGGCAAATCGGGTAACCCGACAACATCTCTGTGTTCAAAATCTTCTAACCATCTCTGTCTAGTGTAAACAGGTTTATAGTTTGATGCAAGGGCTTGCTTTACCATCTTCTTATCACAACAGACCAAATAGTCAACAAAATAATCTCTATGGATTGCATTGCAACCAATTTTAGTTTCGTGATGAAGATTTAGGTTTAGTTTTTTTCGACTTGTTCCGTTTCCCAGTATTATCATTTATATCCTGCTTTATACTAGTTAAGTCATCTAATATTTCTTTGAACTTATTGTTGGCATGTTCTAACATTGAAAACAAAGCTCTGACAGTGTCCAATACCCACCACCACCATGCAAAGGCTATACATGCAAATAATGTTGCTACTCCACATAGGATCCATTCCATGATGCTATTGAGGTCAAAGAATATTGCTACACACAATAGAAACAATGCACCAAGAGGTGCAATACGACCTAGTGTGTACCATATCTTAACCTGTTTTTTTATATTTTTCTTATCTGTCATCCACCAATGTTCCCGAATGGTCTCCATTCTCCAGGACTTCCTGTCCTGATACAAATCCAGCCTAATGTTCCGTTTGGTTTAGGATCATCGTCCCAAACTATGTCACCTTTATTATATAGTCCTATGGTAGGAATTTTATTTCCTACTTCAAATTTTTTGCCCTGGAACTTTACTGCTCTATCTGTTTCAATTGAGAGATCATTGGGTACATTTGAAACACCGATGCCGATGTTTCCTTGTATGAGTGTACTTGAATCGCCTTGTATTTTTAAAGCGCCACTAGCGTCTACAGCTAGTTTTGATGAGTCGTCTCCGACTATTCTTCCTAAATTAAGTAGTAATTCAGATAGATTGTTTAATCCGTCTTGTATTTCTACTATAGCATTATTATCAATAGAATGTAATCTAGTCATTTTCTATGGCTCCAAATCTTTTCCATTTGCCTGGATTTCCACTTTCAACACAGATCCATCCTACGTAACCGCCTGGTACAGGATGTGTATTATACTGCATGTCGCCTATATTGTAATTGCCTTTGAGTGGAACATCTTGACCTACTTGTATTTTCTTTTCAGAAAATCTAATTGCACCTGCAACTTGGAAGTCAACATCTTCGCCAGGATATTGTACATTTACGCCTAATTTGCCTTTAACTTCAACTCCACCATGTTCTTTTATAACAATGCGTTCTTTGTTATCAGTTATTAATGAAAGTTTACTAGTTGTGTAAGCACCTACCCTCAAATGGTCAAAATCAGGGTCAACAACAAATTCTGCTTCGTTACTTGCAACACTGAATTGAGCATTCGGTGCTTCCACACCAATTCCGAATCTCATTGTTCCACTGTCATACAATACAAAATCATCTACATTTAGGTCTCCGTCAGTCTGTAAGTTTACTAATCTTCCAACACTTGTAAGACTACTTTTTTGTACTGTAACTCCTAGTGCGTCTGCACTAATTACAGGGATATCATCAATTTTAACAGTAGCATCTCTATGTAAATCAATGTCACTGCTTATGTAAAATCTATTTTCTCGCCAAACAATTTGCTTGGTTGCTTCACCTTTTTTTCTCCATTGTAATCCAATAAGTGAATTATCTGCTGGAATATCAAAATCAACAGATGCAACATGCTTCTGATTAGAAATTAGTTGTTCTACTGTTAATTTATCAGCAGTTATTTCACCACCTACTGTAAGGTCGTTTTCTACATTTAAACTACCAAGTATATTATCAACATCGGCTGTGCCTACTGTAATTTGATCATCTTCAACAAGTAATGAAGTTCTTGTAGCTTGGTCACGTATTCCGGTGCTTCTAAGCAGTGTGATTTTACCACCATGCACTGCGTTACCACTAATGCTATTGACTGTGGCTTCTGGAACTGCTGGAGTCTGGGTGTTTGCAATAGTCTCTATAGTTGACCCAAGTCTAGAGAGACCGTCTCTAATTTTTTCTATCTGGCTCATGTAAGTATTTATCTTACTGCCTTAAGAAGAATAGTTTCCGGATTTATCCTACCGTTTAATTTTATTTCAACTGCATTAATATCTTCCAAAAAGGTGCGTAGTTTAATTTTACCAGCATTATGAAACTCTTTTAGCTTTTCTTCAGGCTTTCTAATAGTCTTTTGTATACTCTGTGATTCTCTGAATCCAGTAATTGTAGTGCCTTTCACACTTAATCCAGATCCTTCTCTCTCCTGACCCAAAGGATCAACGTTTTTAGCAACGTATTTTCCTATCTTACGTGTCTTCGTATTGAATACCCAGAGCTCGTTACAAGCAATGATATCAATTGGATTGATACTGGCTAAATGAAACTTGTCGTCTGTTGCTTTGAATTTTAATTTTTGAACTAATTTCTCTTTACTCTTAGGTGCTCTTTTACGTGTTTTTCTATTTGCCTTAGACGCTTCGATTACCACATTCAACGCACCAATAATGTTACCATAGGCATCATATAGTTTCTTTAGATCCTTCTTATCGTAAATGCTATATCCTTCAATAAGCTGATCTGCATGATCTCTTTCTTGTTCAGTCATTCTGTTTAATTCAGCTTTGGTTGGAGGATTCAAAAGTTCGTGTAATTCAGTGGCTGTTGGTTCATACCAACCAAGCATAACTCTAGCATGTGCTTGTGTCACTTTTGCCGAACTGAAATGCTTTGCAAACTTAAAATCATCAGCTTTAAACTTAGAAGGATCTGTTTGCCACTTTTCTAACCAGTCTTCAATTGCTTCTGACTGTGTACAGGCTTGTTCAAAAATACGTTCTTTGATACTTGGTTTATACACATTACCCTTTTTCTTTTCTGCTTCTTTTTTCTTTTCTTCAGTCTTTTTGATTGTGCTACCAACATCAACTAGTTCTTGTAACCATTTGTCAATAGTTTCCGACCGCGGAGTAATCTCGCCCATTGTTCCTGCTAAACCTTTCCAGTATTCAGCATAAGGTTCATAGTAATCCGGACAGCCAACATTCGCTAGTCTACACAAACCTCCTAATGAAGATCTAAACTCTCTGTCTGGACATTTAGAAATAGTTTTAAACTGTTCTTTCCATTTATCTGATTTCTTAACATATTCTAGAATCCATTTTTTGTAAGCATCAGTTTTAAAATCCATGCGATAGTGTTCCGTGGCGGCATGCATTCTCCTGCTATACTGTTCCCCTGTTAATTTTTCACCAGGTTCCCATTTTGGTTCTACGGCTTTTGTTTTAAAAAATTTTGGTTGCTTTTTTCTTGCCATTAAATTCTCCTGGAAATTCTTTGTCTTTTAACACTATATATTAAACATTTATAAAAGTCAATCTATTTGTATGACTTTTTCTGATGAAAAGCTCTTTTGTACATGTTATGAAGGAATAGATTCATCTTGCTAGAAGAGCTTGCTTCTTTAAAACTTGTGGTGTGTGTCCACGACTCTCTTTTGAAAGGAATTATTTGCACGAATGGTTGTCCTGGCTTAAATGAAGTTTCTTGTTTATTAAGATACAATGGTAGATTCACTTGACTGTGATCATATTCATCTGTATCTATTATTGCAGGCATGACAGTGTAATCATTTTTAAACTGATAAAAAGGCTCCATTATAAGACTACTGTATCCTGGAGGTGTTTTGATACGCCAAGGAAGTGTAACCTTATAGTAACCCTTTTTTACACCGTCTATATGCACAGGACATTGGTCATGTGTATGAAATCTTGTAGGATGAGTCATTCTATCCATGACTGCATGGAATTCTCCTATGCGTTCAACAGGATTTACAACCCCTATCTCCTGAATATCTTCATTGTATTCTGTGCCCATTTCTGTTTCGTAGGGATACTGTAAAATGTAGCCTGCGGTGATAATATCTCTCACAGGCCAACATTTAGATATGTTTGGTGAATCAGCTTTTAATTTAGCATACCATTCTGGTAAACAATCCTTCGCAGGCAAAATAGGAAAGTTCTTTAAAACTACCTTATCAGAACATACGAATTCAATATTCATTATTCGTGTTCACCACCTGGGTCACTTGGATCTAAAGGCACCTTATGGGCATTACCTTTTTTATCTCTATAGATAGTGTACATTCTTCCTCTCCCGTGTGAATGATAACCATCTTTTCTCCATTGAAACATGCCTGGTTTATATTCGGCAACTTTAAAAGTTGCTACAGTAATTACAACTGCCGCCACAAATAACACGTGAACGATGGCACTAATACCAAACGCCATGATACTGTCAGCTATGGCAATTGAAAATACTGCTGACCACATAAATGCTAGTACCTGCATAATCATATGTCTAGCATGTAAGTCTGGAATATGTCTTAATGGATTAATTTCTGCGTCCATTATATGATTCCAACAATCTACTACAAAACTTCTCATTTTCTTCTCCTTAAAAATCACCATCCATACCGTTGATGGTATATGTTTTGCCTTTATAACCTTCGTCCATTTTTTCAACGTCGGTCATTACTTTCCCCCTAATTCTTTCTTTTGGATTAAACTTTTTCTCCTGCTTCGAAACCTCTGAAGCATTTGAACCTTGGGAACCTGAGACTATACGTTTCAGAATCCTGAGACTGCGTTCTAGCATCAGCTCTTATCTCCACTAACTGACCAATGAGATCAGTACGTTGAGTCCAGAACTGATCACGTTGAGCGTCACTGAAGCCACTCCCACAGTTAAGGCGATAATTGTATCCATCGTCTTCTCCTTCTAAAATTACGGCACCCAATCTACCTTCATTACGGCCAGTGCCTTCTTCTACCGCAACAACTTTCAATGTTACTTCAATAAATGGTTTGGCTTTTAACCAAGCATGACTTCTTTTACATTCATATATAGCATTAGGATCTTTTATCATAACCCCCTCATAACCACCGTCTACAGCCGCTTTATTAAGCTCTACAAAGCGTCTTTGACCTTCTTGGGTGTCTAAGTCTACATCTTCCCAATCAAGTGCTTGTACGTGCTTTAAAATGCTTGTATGTTGTTCTACCCAAGCCTTAACTGCTTGACTTCTAAAGGATTGTGGTTTGTCCCATTTTCCCTTTTGGAATTCGGATAATGGACACATATCAAACAAATGTAAAACTGCATCATTATTTTGTACATTATCTTTTCTATGTACTTGCTTCATCAAGTCTTGAAAGTTAGCACTCATTACTTCACCATCCAAAACCAAATCATAAGGTGGAGGATTATCTTTAATGACTTCTTCAATTTCGGAAATAATATGTCCAAAATTATGAAACTGTTTTCCGTTTCTGCTAAACATCTCAACTTTACGTAGATGACCGTGGCTAGTATCACCATGTATAATAGTAATTACTCTAACACCATCTAGCTTTATTTCAACCTGCTTTTTGCCAATCATTTTCTTTTCATGATTAGCACTATCATGAGCAAGCTGACATGTAAACACAGGAATATTGTACTGCGGAAAATTATTTTTCTTTGCAACATTGTTTACGGTTTTTTCACTGACACCGCATCTTAAATCTTTTATAAGGATCCTTCTATAAAATTTATTCCATTGATCCTGTGTAGCTATATCTCTTGTTAGTATTATTGCATCACGAGCATCGTGACCTGTCAGTTCTCTATTTTTTAATTGTATAGCAAGTGTTTTAAATACGTCCCATTTTAGTCCTTGTCCGTCAACTTTAGAGTCTGGAACTTGTTTTACACCAAAAGTACATAATGGGTCAAGGGCCATTTTGACTCCTTCAAAGAATTCGTCAAGCCCTTCGTTCATTGCATCTAACAGGATTGATTCTTTTGCTAACCTTGAGTTGTCAGCTTCTAATTTAGTTATAATTTCTTGTGGTTGTGTTCTCATTTTCTTTGCGCCTCTCTTTTTCAAATTTTGCCTCAGTAGTTACTAACAAATAGAAAACCAAAACAGATATTGGTATTCCAATTAGTGCCAAGCCTATACCATGTGCTATTGTCATTTATACTTTATAATATACTCAATCTTTCCTAATGTCAAGTGTTTTTAAAATAATATTTAACCAAAACGCAATTTGGATAAATATTGTTGTAATCCACTATCAGGATGAGAGGGCAAAAAGTTGATAGATCCAGTAACAGCAATCGCGGGGGCAACCGCGGCATTTAATGCAATAAAATCCGGTTTCAGTGTAGGCAGGGATATAGAATCTATGGCAGGCGACCTAGGTCGTTGGATGAACTGTATTTCCGACCTAAAGAAATCGGAGGAAATGAATAAAAAACCACCCTTGTTCAAAAAATTATTCCAAGCAGGTTCAGTTGAAGAAGAAGCCATGGCAATCTTTATGGCTAAGAAGAAAGCAGAAGACATGCGGGAACAACTCAAGCAAATTATAATCATGTCACGTGGTTTAAGTGCTTGGGATGAACTTATTAAAACCGAAGGCGATATAAGAAAAAAACGTCAGCAAATGATTTATGCACAAGAAGAACGTAGACGCCAGATATTAGAAGTAGTAGGTATCATAGTGTTGGTGGTAATTATAGGTGGTGCCGCACTAGGACTCGCATATCTATACGTAAATAGGTAAAGTGATGATACATGCATTTATGTTGATGGTCATCCTGGGCACAGGAGAAGACCGGCAGGTTCAGCCTAATGCTATGATATTTAGAAGCATTGATGTGTGTCAATATTATGCAAAAAGAATTCCACGCCAATATGGTAATTATGGAAGCAAATACCTAATGGATCCTAAAGATAGAGTGACCGCATACTGTAAGCCTGTATACGTACAAGATGGACCTAATATCTATGATCACTAAACGTAATAAGGATCGTTAAAATTAGGATCGTCCATACCTGTAACTTTTTGTACCTCTGGCACATAATGCTTTAACATATTTTCAACACCTAATTTTAGTGTAATACTGCTACTAGCACATCCTGAACAAGCACCGGATAAAAGCATCAAGGCATCTCCGGTTGCCATATCAAAATCTTCTAACTTCACAACACCACCATGCATCTCTACAGCAGGTTGTATGTGTTTTTCTACAATAAAGTTAATATTTTCAACAATTTCTTCTTTAGTACGATCGCTCATACTAATATTTATAAATGTTGATTGGCTCTGGGGGGAGGACTCGAACCTCCACGATAAATATTTTGCCGATATCTATCACACGAGAAACAATCGTGCGTGTCTACCAATTTCACCACCCCAGATTGGTTCTATTGCTTATCTAAAGCACTAATCATTCTTGTCATGCCAATGCCTCCGCCAACTCTAGGAAAGAAATCAAATTCTAAGAACTTCTCAAGTTCTGCTTCTACTCGTTCTTTTGAAAACAATTTGTATAACAACTCACTGTATTCACCATTTGTAATAGTATGAAATGTATCACGCATTTGTTCCTTATCTGTTGAGCGTTCTGCTGACCCTATAGTTTCCATACCTCCTAAGATAACATCTATCTTTTTACTATGAACACCATCTTCGTATCTGCTCATGTTCCAGAAAGGACTTGTAAACTCTGGGAAGTCGGTAATCATACAACTACCAAAGTTGTTATACATAGACTCTTCATGTGATGCTTCAAGTTCTCCATCAATTTGAAAATGCTCTTGCCATTCTTTATATGTTCTTTCGGTAATAGAATCAAATCCTAAATACTTACAAAGATCGTATTCCATCTTTTTCAGATCGTCTATCGTTCCTGGCATTTCAAATTCAAACATAGGAAAAATGATATCATGTCTACCTGGGATTGCATTTGGTTCTTGCCTGTATGATGTGGAGACACAAAAAAACCCCTTCGAAGAGGGGCTACTTAAAAGTTCGTGTTCGAGCCACATTTGGCCTGTTTGTGGCAAGGGCCAAACCTCGCCGGCATAATTGTATGTTGCTACATTGAACGGATCTTCACAAGCCGCCAATATGCTTAATCTGTTTTGAGTATGTACTTCTTCAAAACCTCTGTCCAAAAAAAATGACCTTAAAAGGCCAACTGTTTTTGTAAATTTACTTGGGGATATTAATTGCGTCATTCTTTTTTCCTTTTTGCTTTAGTTTAGTCAAAAAAAATTTAGGTCAAAAAAAAACTGACCTTATTCTTCTGTCGAGGTATTTATCTTCGCGGGTCCTTTTTTTCCGCAATGTGGACAATGAAAAGTAAAACGTTCTATTTTAAGTTTTTCTTCCATGGTTGCGTAGGTAAACCAATTGTTACATTTGCTACAAGTCAGGTGCCATATTATTTCTTTGACTGCACTAAACATTGTTTCTAAAGTGCTCTCTAAGTAATTCTTGATCTACCTTAACTCCAGATAGAAATTTCTTCATATCTAAACAGGCCACTTTAGTAATTTTATGTTCTTCGTCAACAATATTTTTATTGAATCTCTTTTTAATTTTGTCTGCATTTCCCTGGAACCAACAAGCAAGATAGATTTCCTGTCTGACAAGATCATACACCACTTGTCCTTTTTCATGTCCTTTAAGCACTCTGTAAATTGTTTGTTCGAAAAGATTTTTGTCAACATGTAAACCATTTATCCTGTACATATCGTCTCTGCCGTTGAAATAAAATTCACCATTACTTGTTTTAAATTTGTCCTGCGTGTTATGCACTCTATTGTAAATGGGCATGTGTACATGCAGTCTTCCGTCAATGATATCAAATTTATAAAAGTCGTCCAAAGGTTTGAAAAATGCTTTTCTATCTTCAGGTAGATAATAACTTAATTTTGTAATTAAAGTAGGTCCACTAGTTTCATTACTACCAAATATAGAAATCGCATCTTTGAATTTACCATGTGCCTCCGGAGGTATAGGTCCAAGTGTGTAGATAATCAAGTTAGGATCAGGATGATTTCTTGCCCACTTTTCAACATCTATCTTGTATGATATCATAAAATGATCCATAGGAATAGTGTTGCCAAAGGACTTTTCTAACTTGTAAGTTTTGAAATGTCTTAAATTTTTACACTCGGTTGTGTCCTTAGAAAATAAACAAGGCAAAAAATAAGTTGCAATACTACTGCCATGATTTAAATTATAC
>MDTA01143547.1_pt1 | contig 12042 bp, 15 predicted proteins | sample 811151 | NCBI WGS metagenome assembly MDTA01 (sample SAMN05326648, study PRJNA326480) | marine metagenome | isolation source: seawater | place: Indian Ocean: South | collected 2010
ACAATAATTGAGAGAATTTTGGACGAAATAAGTTTTACTGCTTCTGATAAATCAGGAGAAACTGTAGTGGTAGACTCCGACTATATTAAAAAACATATTGGTGAACTTGTGAAAGATACAGATTTATCGAAGTTTATTTTATAATTTTGTACTCAAAGTTTTGTGTCTCTTCATTTACCTGTATTTCTTCAGCACCATTTTTTAAATGAAAATTTCTAGCCATTTCTGTTAAGGGGGATAGTGTAACTAATCTATTAAGGTGATTGGATTTTTTAATCATTTTAAATACTTCTTTAACTATTAATTTCCCTCCACCTTTTTTATTCGACCAAACTGTATATGCTATTGCTATTTTTCCTACATTTTGATCGCGTGTAGCACTTTGTAAGAAAGCATCCCGGCTAAAAATATCTAACTCGTGCACAGATTTTGGTATTTGATTAGTAAAAGCAAAACACATAACTGCATGTATTTCGTTTTTGTACTTAACACCATAAATTTTTCTTCCATAACTATTTCTAAATTCATTATTTAATTCAGGTCTGACAGGATCTTTTTCTGTTTCACATTCTTTTAATTCAACCAGTTCTGCACCTTTAACCCATTCGAAAAAGTTTTTTAAATTTTTATCTAAGTCTCTTTTACTTTTCCTAATTCTTGCTTTTAGGTTTCTTGATATGATTTTACTTTTCACGTTTTTTTTTTAAAATTATATCAAAATTTCCTTTTGATGGACTTTCAATTGAATTGAAATCTATTTTTAGAATTTTATTCATTAAATTTTTACTTTCTTTTATAAAATTAGGAACTGAATATTTTAATATACTTAAATCTTTAGATTGATAAGGGTCATTTTTATTTTTAGATCTACTGCCTTTACCTGTAATTATACTTATTTTGGTTACGCCTTTCTCATAACAACTTGATATAAATTTTTCAATTTCATTATTAGCTTCTTCTAGAGTATAGCCGTGCAAATCAATAGTTCTTTCTATAAAGTGAAACTCTTTTTTTATTGATTGTTGATCTTTATCAAGAATTTTATCTTTTGAATTAATAAAAACTTCCCAAGCCTCTTTATCTGTTAATTTCTTGTTCAATTAAACTTGGGTTTCAATTAGTTGCCAATTGGGATTTTGAGATCTCACATTTCTACAAAATTTCCAAGTATCATTTACTCTTTTAATTTTTTGAGGATCTCCAGATATTATCTTATTTTCTTTATCCTTAATGCAAGTAATGATTTCACTTATAAAATTAACACTTACTTCAAGTAGGTCATTCTTTTGGCTATGATTTTTTATTTCAGCTGAATTAATTCCTATAAATGTTGTTTCGTTTTTGATTTGTTTCAAGGATCTTTCTTTTATAGCTTCATTAAAAGAATTATATACCTCTTTATTTAATAAAGATTTTATCTCACTTACTTTTCCTTTAGCAAAAGATGTAATTATTGTTTCATATGCAATTTTTGCACCATTTAAAAATTCTTTTTTAGCGTTTTCATCAAATTCGTATATCTCTTTTTTGACAACTGGTTTTTTAAATTCAAAATCATGGGCAAAACTAGAGGACATGTCTTCCTCGTGACCTGTTTTTTTTCCAAGTATTCCTCTTAACCTTAGAAAAATAAAACCTGCAATCATTGCAAGCAAGATAATATCAATATATTCGAAACTATAATTCATTGTATTTTTTATATATTTATAATATTTACTAAGTTGATCTTTTTCAATGATCTAAATTTGAGAAATAAAGACAAATGAACTCACTTTTATTAGCTATAATTTTAATTCCTGCTGTTGAGATATATTTATTTATAAAAATAGGGGCCTCTATTGGAGCACTAAATACTGTTTTACTTATATTTTGTACTGCTTTTATAGGCATTTATTATGCAAGAGCTGAAGGATTAAACACTTTGAACCAGGGTTTAAGAAAAATGGTTAAAAGTGAAATACCAGCTGATGAATTAATTTCAGGTGCTTTAATCGCTATTGGTGCTATTTTTTTAATTATTCCCGGTTTTGCTACAGACCTACTGGGTTTTTTAATAATATTTCCACCAACAAGAAAATTAATATTTAAAATTTTTAATAAAAAAAAAAAAGATAATAATTTAAAAAAAAAAGATTATATAGAAGGGGAGTATAAAGATCTTGATGACTGAAAAAAAAGTAAATAACTTCAAAATTATTCTTGAATATATTAAAGATCTTTCAATTGAGACACCTAGTGCTACAGCCCTTTTAAAAATTAGAGAAAATTTAAGTAGTTATAATATGGATATAGATATTTCATCCTTGGTATTGAAAAACAAATCTCTAGAAATAACAACTAAATTAATTTTACAAGATAAAAGCGACAAAGAAGATAAAGCCTTTTTTGAAATCAAATATGCAACTGTCATCTCTATAGACTCGTCCGTAATAGATAAAAAAATAATAAGCAAAATTGTTTTATGTGACTTACAAAAAATAATCTATCCTAAAATAGAAAAAATTTTTATTGATCTTATTAAGAACGCGGGTTACCCAAATATTAGATTTGAGAAAAAGGTTGATTTTGAAAAGATGTATGATGATAAGTTTAATTAAAATTATTTTTTTTGAATTCTTTTTTTAGATAACTTTGATGTAATTTTAAATCTTCATCAGTTGGTTTAATTACTTTTTTATAATAATTAATATTTTTGGAAAACATGTTTTTTTCAGAATAATCTTGACTAGTATTTAGTTCAAGCTTTGGTTCTTTTTGATCTAATAGGTTAATATAAACTTTTGAGAGCAACTCACAGTCAATTACTGCGTTATGTTTCTCTCTTCTAGAACTATCAATATTATATCTTTTACATAGTGCATCTAAACTTGTGCTTGATCCAGGAAATTTTTCTCTAGCTACTTGTAAAGTATCAATAACTTCTTCATTTATTTTCGTTTTCCCTAAAATAGATAGTTCATTGTTTAAATGACCGATATCAAATTCTGCGTTATGTATAACAAGCCTTTTGCCCTCTATAAATTTTAGGAATTCATCCACAATATCTACAAATTTTTTTTGTTTAGACAAAAAATCGTCACTATATCCATGAACCTTAAATGCTTCTTCAGAAACCTTTCTTTCAGGATTCAAATAACAATGAAATTTTTTTTTCGTAGGAATTAAATCTTTAAGCTCTATACATCCTATTTCTACTATTCTATGTCCTTCATGAATAGAAAGACCAGTTGTTTCTGTATCAAGAACTACTTCAATCATTAATTTCTTTCTTAATCTTTTTTATTTTTTTATAAATATTATTTTTACCTAAAGAATTTGTAATTACAAATTTACATAAACCAATTTTTTTGTTTTTTTTAAGTTGTTGTGACTCTAAAATATTTAAAATTTTTTTATTATAATTTCCTCTTTTTTTTAATCTTCTATTAATTGTTTTCTGCGGTGCGTTAATATAAATTAATATATCTGTCTTTTTATATAATCTATTTTCTATTAATAAAGGAATATCAAGTACTACAAACTTTTTTTTAACATTTTTTTTTAGAAATTTTTTAAGATTTTTTCTAACAAAAGGATGTATTATATTCGATATAATCTTGATATTTTTTTTATTTAATATTTTTTTAATCTCATATTTATTGATGGGAAAACTTTTTATGTTGTTAGGAAATTTTTTGTTTAATTTTTGAAAACATTTTTTGTTTTTTCTATAAATTTTTTTTACTTCATCATCAGCATTAAATATTGGGTATTTAAAACACTTTGCTATGAAAGTTTTTCCAGATCCTATTTTTCCAACCAATCCTATTCTAATCATTTTCGAGGTAATTAATTAATTTATCATCAATAGTAGGTTTTATTTTGTGCCAAACTTCAAAGGACTCTGCTGCTTGGTGTATAAACATCATCAATCCATTTTGAAATTGTTGACCATTTTTCCTAGCATTTTTTAAAAAATTTGTTTCTTTTGGTTTGTAAATGACGTCATAAAAGAAACTCTCAGGCCCAAGCAAGCCGTAATCTAAATTGATTTTATCGTTTTCTTTTAAGCCTAAACTTGTGGTATTTATTATAAAGTCTGCTTTAATAGTTTTTCCCCATTCTAATATCTCTAAAAAATCAAATCTTTCTTTCAATCTAATCGCTTTTTCTTTAGTTCTATTGCTTACAATAATACTTTCTACTCCCAATTTTTTTAAAGCTATTATAATCGACGGTGTAACACCACCTGATCCAAGTATTAAAGAATTTTTATTTCTAAAATTTAATTTTTTATTTTTAAGAGATAAATAAAATCCTTCAATATCTGTATTGTGTCCTACAACTTTATCATTAGATAAATAAATAGTGTTTACAGAATTTGCTTCGCGAGCTTCATTGGATAGCGTGTCTATATAAGGCATTATTTTTTCTTTGAAAGGAACTGTTATATTTGCCCCATATATTTCTTTGCTTCTAATTCTATTTATAAAATCCTCTAATTGGTTTTCTATTAATAATATTTTATCATAAGTTGCTTTAATTCCATTTTTCTTAAACCAATAATTATGAATTTTGGGAGATATAGAATGTTCTATTGGATTTCCTATAACAAAAAAATTTTTCATAAGATTTTTTCTAAATAATTTTTAATTTTTTTAATTGGCAGGCCCATAATTGTGTCCTCATCTCCCTCTATTTTTGAAAAGAGAGCTCTACCCTCTCCTTCTATTTGATAGACATTATAAGAATATAGGGCAAAATCAGATATTTTTGATAAATATTCTTTTAATTCATTTAAACTAAATTTTTTCATGGTTAATTTGGCTTTATCAGTATAATTCCAAATCATAGATCCATTTTTTGCTATTGTCACAGAACTTATCAAATGATGTTCCTTTCCATTTAATTTTTGAAGAATTTCTAAAGCTTCTTCTCTGTTTTTAGGTTTAGAAATAATTTCATTTTGTAAGTCTATTACGCTGTCTGCTCCTAAAACTAAAGAGTTTTGATTTATAGAACTAATTTTTGTTGCTTTTATTTCGGCAAGGTTTTTACTAATTAATTCAGGGGAGGCTCCGTCTTTAATTAAGCTTTCTTTAATGGGTTCTTCATCTATATTCGATGATATAACTGAACATTTAATATTATTTTTTTCTAAAATTTCTTTTCTAACTTTGCTTTTAGAGGCTAATATTATCTCATTTTTTACTTGTGAATATTTCATGTATTTTTATTACTGATGCGGCAGTTTCTTCGACGGACTTTCTGGTTACATCTATTACTGGCCATTGATATTTTTTAAAGGTTTTTTTCGAGTCTTGAAGTTCATTTTTGATTTTTTCTACTTTTGTATAATTTGTATTTTCATTTTCTTTAATTGTCGAAAGTCTGTTTTTTCTTACATCCTGTAATCTCTCAGCTTCTGCTACCAGTCCAATTATACATGAAGTTTTTGGATTATCCTTTAATTTATCAGGTATTGATGTTTCGTTAATCAAAGGAATGTTAGATGTTTTGAAGCCTCTGTTAGCTAAATATATTGAAGTTGGTGTTTTGCTTGTTCTACTTACACCTAATAAAATAATATCTGATTTTTCAACATCTTTAATAGAATTTCCATCATCATGATTCATTGTAAATTGAATTGCTTCTATTCTTTTATAATATTCTTCATTTAAAGCATGTTGACCGCTGGGGATATTTGTTGCTTTCTGATTTAAAAGCTTTGAAAAATTTAATATTAAATCTCCTAACACACCAAAGCAGGGAATGTTTTTTTTATTTGCTTCCTGAGATAAAAATTTAGCTAATTTATTGTCTACAATAGTATATAAAATTATAGAATCATCTTTTTTCACTGCCTCTTCAAGAATTTTGGATATTTGATTTTCAGTCCTTGTAAAAGAAAAATGAAACAGGTTGTGGTCAAATTTTTCAAATTGGGCCTTTAAAGCCATGAAAATTCTATCTAATGTTTCTCCTGTAGAATCAGAAATAAGGTAAATATTATGTGTATTACTCATGTATAAAAAACTTCCTATATAATAAGTTTTGTTTGTTTTCTAAAAACTTTAAAAAAGTTATTTTCTATATTTAGTTATTAACATATTTAAACAACTGAAAAAAATATATTAATCCCAGATAAAATTGTTAGTTTCTAAATAAAACATAAGTAAATCAATGAGTTTGGGGGTTTGTTTTGTTAATAAAAATGTGGAAAAATATGTATCAATTTTGATTAAACAAATTCACAGGATAATAATATAAAACAATAAGACTTATTTAATTATTAATTATGGGTATTCTTAGGGATTGTATAAATAAAAAAGAAACAAGTTCTATACCTGTTTGGTTCATGAGACAGGCAGGAAGGTATTTGCCTGAGTTTAGAGATATTAGATCTAAAAATACAAATTTTATTAATTTATGTTTAAATATAGAGCTAGCAAAAGAAATTACTCTCCAACCTCTCAAAAGATTTCCATTAGATGCAGCTATTATTTTTTCTGATATTCTTTTAATACCTTATGCATTAGGACAAAAGGTTGAATTCGAAAAAAATTTTGGACCAAAACTTGGTGAGTTAAATATAAATAATGTTTTAGAAAAATCCGATATTGATATTTTAGAAAATTTAAACCCTATCTATAAACTTATAAAAATAACTTCAAATGATGAAAACCTAAGAAACAAAGATTTAATTGGATTCATCGGGGCTACATGGACATTGTTAGTTTATATGTTAAACAAAAAATCTCCAAAAGATTTAAATAAGAATATTTACAATTACCCTAACCAAGAACAACTCATTAGAAAAATTATTGATACACAAAAATTACACATCAAGCACCAAGTAGAAAATGGAGCATCAATTATTCAAATTTTTGATAGTTGGGCTGGCCTTCTAGATAAAGATAAACTTGATAAATATATTTATAAACCAACACAAGAATTAGTTGATTATATAAAAAGTCTTGGAGCTGTATCAATTTGTTTTCCTAGGTCTATCAAATCATATAAAGAATATTGTGATATTATTAAACCTAACGCGATAAGTATTGATTATAAGGTAGATCCAAATAAGATTGCTGATGATATCGATATACCAATTCAAGGTGGGATGGATCCAAAATGCCTATTGTTAGATAAAGATGAAATGTTAAAAAATGCTAAAAAGTACTTAGAAATATTTAAAGATCATGACTATATTTTTAACTTAGGGCATGGCGTTATGCCAGAAACTAATCCAGATAATATAAAAATATTAGTAGATTTTGTGAAAGATTTTAAATGAACGATGAACATCCAAAAGTAAATTTTGGCAAAACCGGAATCTTATTAATTAATTTAGGAACTCCAGACTCAACAAGTTGGTGGGATATTAGGAAATATTTAAAAGAATTTTTATCAGACAGAAGGGTAATAGAGGTTAATCCAATTATATGGCAAATTATATTAAACTTATTTATTTTAACATTTAGACCTTCCAAAACAGCAAAAGCATACAAGGAAATTTGGATGAAAGATGTCAACAAATCCCCTTTGAGATTTTACACAGAAATGCAGGCAAAGAAACTAGGAGAGAGAATTAAAAATGAAAATTTATTTGTTGATTTCGCTATGAGGTATGGAAATCCAAGCATTAAAAGTAAAATTGAAGCAATGCAGAAAGAGGGTTGTGAAAAACTAATTATTCTACCGCTGTACCCACAATATGCCTCGCCAACAACCGGAACTGTTTGTGATGAAGTTTTTAGAGTGCTAATGAAAATGAGATGGCAACCAGCGCTACAGGTTATTCCTCACTATGAATCAGAGCCATTGTATATTGACGCATTAGTAAACAGTATTAATAAAAAATTAAAAAACATTGATTGGACACCAGACTTAATAGTTGCCTCCTACCATGGAATTCCAATCAAATATTTTAATAAAGGCGACCCCTACCATTGTTATTGTCAAAAAACTACAAGATTAATTTCTGAGAAGTTTAAACAAATTAAAATTATTACAACTTTTCAATCACGATTTGGACCTCAAGAATGGCTCCAACCTTATACCGATAAAACTTTGGAAAAACTTCCAAAAGAAGGTAATAAAAAGGTTTTAGTAATTTCCCCTGGTTTTGCATCAGATTGCGTTGAAACTCTCGAAGAAATATCGATTCAAGGAAAAGAGAGTTTCGAAAAATCTGGTGGAGATAAATTTGAATTTATTCCTTGTTTGAATGATAGTGATGATCATATCAAATTATTAGAACATCTTATTAAGAAAAATTTAAACTAATGAATTTATATTTAATTATAAAGTCTCTACATTTAATAGCAGTTATTTCGTGGATGGCGGGTCTATTATATTTGCCTAGAATTTTTGTATATCATGTAGAAAATTTTGAGAAAAGAGAAACCACAGATATTTTTGAAACCATGGAAAAGCGTTTATACAATTATATAATGAGACCAGCAATGTTATTTTCTTGGATATTTGGAATTGTATTAATCTATTTAAATGGTTTTGATGTTTTAGCAAATTTATGGATGCAAATTAAACTTGTTTTGGTTATCATCTTATCAGTATATCACGAATATTTAGGAAAATGTTTAATAAACCTTAAGAATAGGACCAACACAAAAACTGCTAAATTTTATCGATATATAAACGAGGCCCCAACCTTATTGCTAATATTAATAGTATTTATTGTAATAATTAAACCTTTATAGACTTGTAATTTATAAATATACTATTATATTATTGTCATCTAATTAAAATCCCCATGAACATTCAAGAATTAAAAGGAAAAACATCAGAACAGCTTATTGACGAGGCTGAAAAGCTTGGAATTGAAAACGCAAGTACATTGCGAAGACAAGAGATTCTTTTTGCAATTTTAAAAAAACATGCAGAGAAAGGTGAAGAAATTACAGGCGGGGGTGTTCTTCAACTACTACAAGACGGATTTGGGTTTCTCAGAGCAATGGAGTCAAATTATCTACCTGGCCCAGATGATATTTATGTTAGCCCAAGTCAAATTAGGAGATTTGGATTAAGAACAGGAGATACCGTTGAGGGTCCCGTGAGAGCCCCAAAAGATGGGGAAAGATATTTTGCTTTATTACAAGTGAGTAAAATTAATTTTGAAGAACCCGAAAAAGTTAGACATAAAATTGCTTTTGACAACTTAACACCTTTATATCCAAATAGTCAGTTAATAATGGAGTCTGAAAAAAATAAAACTGAAAAAAATCCAGATCTAACACCAAGATTAATTGACCTAGTCAGTCCAATTGGAAAAGGTCAAAGATCTTTAATTATATCTCCTCCAAAAGCAGGAAAAACTATGATCTTACAAAGTATTGCCAACGCTATTACAGCAAACCATCCAGAATGTTATTTAATGGTATTGCTTATTGATGAAAGACCAGAGGAAGTAACAGATATGCAGCGTACAGTTAAAGGAGAAGTAATAAGCTCAACATTTGATGAGCCAGCCCAAAGACATGTTGCTGTTGCCGAGATGGTTATCGAAAAAGCTAAAAGACTGACCGAACATAAAAAAGATGTAGTAATATTGTTAGACTCTATAACAAGGCTAGGAAGAGCATACAACGCAGTTGTTCCTAGCTCAGGAAAAGTTTTAACAGGAGGGGTTGATGCAAATGCCCTTCAAAGACCAAAAAGATTTTTTGGTGCAGCTAGAAATATTGAAGAAGGAGGATCTTTGACAATTATTGCAACAGCTTTAATTGATACAGGAAGTAGAATGGATGAAGTGATATTTGAAGAATTTAAAGGTACTGGTAATAGTGAAACTATTTTAGATAGAAAAATTTCAGAAAAAAGAATTTTCCCTGCAATTGATATTACTAAATCTGGAACAAGAAGAGAAGAATTGCTTTTTGATAAAAATGACCTTCAGAAAATGAATGTTCTAAGAAGAATAATTGCTCCAATGGGCTCCATGGATGCAATAGAATTTATAAATTCCAAATTGAAAAATACAAAAAGTAATGCTGAATTTTTTAATTCTATGAATAAACCTTCATAATTATTTAAAAAAAATATACATTCCCATACAATTATATATATCCTATAATTATATTTGAAATGAATATCGAGGGACAAATCCAAAAAATAAATGAATTAGTTCAAAAAGGAAATAAAGCCTCTTATAAACTTGCATTAGATAAAATAATTAATTTACAAAAAAAAATTCAACCAAACTCATTCGTTCAAAATCTAACAGGTCTGATTGTTCAAAGGTCAGGACGAATGATGGATGCTATAAAATATTATGAAAACTCCCACTCAATTGATAGTAATAATATCTCCCCGTTAAATAATTTAGCTTATATCTACGAAAAATTAAAAAAATGGGATTTAGCAAAAAAATATTTTGATAAAGTAAATCAACTAGACCCAAATAACCTAATCTATCTTATAAATATCTCCAACTATTATCATTCACTCAATCAACTTGATAAATCAACGGCAGTTCTTAAAAAAGCTATGAAAATTGCCCCTAAAAATATTAATGTTCTTTATAATTTAGCAAGAAATTATGCAAACGAAGGTAGCTTTGAAGATAGTATTAAATTAATCGAAAAGGTTATAGAAATAAACAAACACTTCTCACCAGCTTATGTGCAATTAATAAACTTAAAAAAGAATATAGACAAAAAAACCTTAGATAATTTTTTTCAATTATTAAATGATAAAGATATTTCTGTGGATCAAAAAGCAGACATATATTTAGCGATTTCTTACTTTTATGAAAAATCAGGAAATGATGAAAAATTCTTTGAATTTTTAAATAAAGCTAATTCCATTTATAGAGAAAGAATTAAATTTAACAGAGACAAGATATCAAAATTAAATTTATCGTTAATAAATTCTTTTAAAAATGAAGGTTTTGAAAATAAATTTAACGATTATAAAGAAGAAAAAAAAATAATCTTCGTGTGTGGTCTGCCAAGATCAGGAACCACGCTTATAGAGCAAATTTTATCATCACATTCAAAAGTAAATGGACAAGGAGAGCTACATTATTTATCTTGGGGTTTGGCAAACACCTACTTAAAAGATGGAAAATTTGATAAACTGAAATTCCAACAAAGCATAAAAAACAACGAAAATCTTTTAGCAGACAGTTATTTTCAAAGTCTAAAACACCACGAAATTAAAGAAGAGTACGTAGTAGATAAAATGCCTGCCAATTTTCAATTGATAGGATTAATAAATTCCTGTTTTCCCAAAGCAAAAATCATTTTAACTAACAGAAACGTTAAAGACGTATTTTTTTCAATATATAAAAGAAACTTTACTTCTGAAGAAATGAGTTGGACATTTTCAGAAGATGATATTTTATATTTTTACGATCAATTCAAGGAAATTACAAATTTCTGGAAACAACAATTTGGAAACAGTATATATGAAATAAACTATGAAAATTTGATTTCAGATAATGAAAACGAAGTAAAAAAATTATTAGACTTTTGTGAATTGGGATTTGAAAAAGAATGTTTAGATCACAGCAAAAACGCGAAAAGTAAAATATCCACAGCAAGCTTACATCAAGCAAGGCAGCCCATATATAAATCTTCAATTAACAACTCAAAAAAGTATGAAAAGTTCCTTAAAAAGCTTTTTTCAAAAATTTAATAAATGACTATTTATGCACTATCCTCGGGACCAGGTTTATCTGGTATTGCTGTGATAAGGGTATCTGGTACCCAATCTAGGGAAATAATTTCTAGTCTTACAGATCAACCATTTCCAAAAGAAAGACTAGCTACATTAAAAAAAATAAAAAATAACTCTAACAATGAGTTAATTGACGAAGGGATTGTACTATGGCTACCAGGACCCAAAACATATACTGGAGAAGATATGGTGGAATTCCATGTACATGGAAGTAAGGCTGTCATAAATGAGATGCAAAATGTCATTTCTAAATTTAAAGACTGTAGATTAGCTGAGCCTGGGGAGTTTACAAAAAAAGCATTTCATAATGGGAAGATAAATCTTTTAAAAGCAGAGAGTATAGGAGATTTAATTGCATCC
>MDTA01080674.1_pt1 | contig 12038 bp, 17 predicted proteins | sample 811151 | NCBI WGS metagenome assembly MDTA01 (sample SAMN05326648, study PRJNA326480) | marine metagenome | isolation source: seawater | place: Indian Ocean: South | collected 2010
CATACAAAGTAAATGGTGAAGTACACGGTGGTAAAATCAAGTTCAAAAACCTAGCAGTAAAAAACACTGCAAGAAAAACAGCTACTAACAAGTTGTTATCAAAAGGTATTGATTTTACAGTAGAAGTATTAGGTGTTGCACCTAAAACATCTGCACTAACAATGAAAGCGAATATAATCTCGTTGTTAAAGAGATCAGGTAGAAAAGTAATTAATTACTCTGCGTAATTAATAATATTACAAGGGCGGTAGGCAACTATCGCCCTTTTTTTGTGGTGATTAAATACTAATATGAAGATCACCAGCTTCCATATTGAAGCATCAACACACTGTAATGCAAGATGTCCAGGCTGTCCAAGAAACATATATGGATATAATGTTAAGAACCATTTTGTTCTAGCACATTTGTCTTTGGAAAAGTACAAAGAAATAAAAGCGTCATATCCTCATGTTAACTTTGTAAGAATCAATGGCAGCTTGGGAGACCCAATGATGCATCCGCAAATTGCACATATTGTAGAGGTAAGTGATTGTGAGTCCAAGATCACCACCAACGGTTCAATGGGCAGTAAAAAAACATTTGAACAATTAGCAAAACTTAACTCTTTAATAGAATTTAGTATTGACGGTCTAAAAGACACTAATCATCTTTATAGACAAGACGTTGATTGGTCAAAGGTAATGGAGCGTGTAAAATGGTTTATAGATGCAGGCGGACAAGCCATATGGAAATGGGTGCCGTTTAAACATAATCAACATCAACTTGAAGAAGCAAGGCAATTGAGCCAGTCTCTGGGCTTTATGGATTTCACTGTTAACGCCCAAGGCAGAGATGACTTTCCGGCCTTAGATAAAGAAGGAAATGTATCGCATTGGATACAACCACATGACAGGCCTGGTCGAGAACAAACGTTCGATCCTAAAGCTCACATTGAATTAATGATGAAGAATCAAAAATATTTGCCAGAAAAAGACAAACGTTTTGAAATCAGTTGTGAACATTTACGTGGCGAAGTTTTTATTACAGCCACCGGTGTTGTAACTCCTTGTTGCTATCATGGAACCAATGTTGCAGATAGGGAATACGTGCCAGTAGAAAAGTTTACTGGACTTCAACAAACATGGAATACAAATAATTGTGATCCAACCTGTGCAAATAGTTGCGGTAAAAGAATATATTAATAAGTGCCAATTGGGGGATAAGCTGTGTCAGAAACTGAACCGTCTTGGTGTAACCATTCTGTTTTAAAATGTTCTACCCAACAACCTTCATCCATTTGCTGATCTGTTGTGTTTTGAGGTTGATGAGATCCACCAGCTTCTATAGCCGCATCAACAGCATTTTTAAAAGCAGTTTGTTCATCCAACGAATTGAATTCAAATGTGGTTACTAAGGTTTGATTTGAATCTGCAAGAACATAAGACCTAGTAGGACTACTTGTATCATAACATGATTTTGGTCCAGTTTTTGTTATTGCGTCATTAGTGCTTGTGAATGTTACTAATGAACTATCTGATTTTCTAATTCTAATATATCTTTTGTGTACAAATTTGCTCATATATTCTCCTACAAATATTTATCATTTGTATGCGTAGTAAATGTTGCACAAATATTTTGTAAAACCATGAGGTATTTTAGCTGAATTTTCACCTACAATTTTGTTAAACCTATCGTATTGCACGTCATCAAAAAAGGTTAAGTCACATTTCAATGTTGTGGAATCAAACATTGTCAGCTTCACTTGTTCAACATGTGCCGTTACACGTGGATCAAGTTCCAGATTAAATGCATTTTTCATCTGTTGTTCACTGTTGAATTGTTTCAATGGAAAGGCTTTTAGTGCGTCTTGACTGCCGTTTGTAAGGTAGCATTTATGGGATTCATCAAAAAATTCTTCTATGTGTTGTGCTAAAATTGTTTCTCCGTCTTGTTTCGTGAATACTAGGTAACCATTAACATTTTCGCCTGTGAACAAGTCCGTGTCATGCATTCTGTAAAATTTAGTGTTAGTTTTCATGTTTTATTATGTCAGTGGTATTTAATATTTTATTTCCGTCATAATTTTGTATAAATTTGTTAACATTCACAACATCGTCCTGAAAGTAATCGCATAAAATTAATCCTATTTCATAATCTGTGCAACCAATTATGTCTTTATATGTTTTAGATTTGCAACAAGATGAAGTGTGCAATATTTTTTCATTAAAATTTGTAAAATGAATGAGATTCTTATTCCTTTTTAATTCAATAAATTCAACTGTATTTTTGGATAATTTATCATTCAAATAATCTTCAATGTCTCTGAGGAAGAAACTTAAATTTGTAAATAAATTTGTCATATCAATATTAAAACTTTTTTCACAGGCTAAGTCTTTATAGTTCCAATATAGTTTTAAAAGTTCTATAGGTGTTTGTGATTGTCCGCTTTTTATATAATTCAAATATTTAGAAAAAAATCTAAGATTATTGTTTGCAAAATATGGTTTGATAATATTATTTGCCTTTGCCACTAATTTACTATCATAAGGATGAATAATGTTTATTGGATTTTTTTTAGTTTTATATGATGGCAACAAGTGACTATCACTTTCAACTTGCTGTATGTTTAGTTTGTAATTGTGTATTATAATAATAGATTGTAAAAAATGTCCAAAGGCGCCAGGTTCCCAAGTGACTGTGTAGGATTTACTGTCCATAATAAATTACATTAGGTCCAGGAGGATATGTCCGCCAAGGATCAAATATAATTGTAGTTTCATCAACTTCAAACTTATCAGATTCATGAATTCTAACTATGACTTCTATTGGACTATCAAATCCGTTTGTAATTTGTCCTCCATGCTTGACTATGTAATGTTGTAACAACAACGAGCTTGAACCATCCACTTGGTTTGTGCCAGGTTTGTAAAAGTCACTGGTGCAATGAATATTATTCCCGTGCTTTAGTATTTCTTTGGCCATGTTTTCGGCCTGTTTTTCACGAGCGGTCATGACAGTTTCAAATATATCATATCCTAAATTAAGTTCCTTAGCAAGCCAGCGTAAAGCTATATTATCTCGAGGATGACATGCACCTCCATCTCCCATGCCTGGCTTCATGTAAGCAGGGCTCATTATTTTTTGATCACATTTTGCCAAAGCCTGTGTGACTTTATCCACATCCATATTCTTTAATTTTTGTCCTACATCTTGTATCATGTTTACTAAAGCTATCTTTGTGCTAACAAAAGTATTAAAAAAAACTTTCATAGCTTCAACGTCTTCAAAGGTTCCTGTTTCTAGTCTTGGTGCATTATCACATAGTATATTATAGAAGTCTGCTAACATTTGGATGCGAGGGTTAGCTTTGCCTTCTGCTGATCCTATCATTATCATCTCAGGATTAATTATGTCCCAAGATACTGTTCCCATTGCAATTAGGTATGGATTGTAAAGCAGTTCTGTTTTAGTAACTATTGGAGAAAGTTCTCTACGAATAGTTCCTGGCAATACAGTTGATATTAAAACAAGTGTTTGATTTGTCCCAAGGTGCCTATTACATTCTTTCAAAACCTCTTTGACAGCAGTATAATTGAAATCTTTCACTGGCAAATGACTAGTGGGCTCTCGGCCATCATAACCATCTTCGTGTGGAGTGGGTGTTGCAACAAATACAATGTCTCTATCTCTGCATAAGTCTTGTATTGAACTTCTAATATCAACAAGTTCGCTTGTCTTAAATTTAATATCATAGCCTGCAACATCAAATCCTTTTTTAGCAATTGCTTCGCTACAAGGCATACCAAGTTTGCCTAGTCCAATAAAACCAATTTTCGTTCCGTATATTACGTTCATAATCTTTCCAAATCGCATGTCATACAATGCCAGCCACCGCCAATTGTCCTGGCATGTGTCAAAGGCGCTTCAATAACATTATAATGATTCTGTTTCAACAATGCAACTAGTTTTTTGTAGAAAGGATCTACAATCACAGTTTCAGGATCAATTGATAAAATATTCATACCAATCCATTTAGAAGCGTAAGGAAATTTGTGAAAGACCTGTTCTTCGATATCATCTAAAAATATTTTTTTATATCCTTTTAAAAATTTTGGTAAATTACTTTCTGTCACTCTGCTACCGTTCAGTAAAATAGTGTTTTCATCTAATGAAATTATTGTGCTATCAATATGGGCATGAGCATAGACATCTTGCCACACAATAACCTCATAGGCATTTCCTACAATATTTTGTAATAGTTTTGCACCTGCTTTGTTGCCAGTATTTGATTCGAGGAATAATAATTTATCACCAAACTTGCAAATATTGGCGGCGTCGAACATAGGAGAATTAATGTTATTAGGCATTGGGACATTTACCCATTCGCCAAACAATATCTGTAAATGCTCGTATAGTTTTGCCTCGTGCTGTCTACTTGTAAAAGGAGTTGGACATACTATAATTTTATTTCCAATTGTTAACAAAATATCTCTGGCACTAAAGGCGCAGTGTGGTCGATTGGTGTCAGGCCTAACCACTGTTACTCCTCTTTGCTCGAGAATATCTTGCAAGTGATTCAATTGTTGTTCCGTCTGATGTATAATATCTGTTGGTAAAGGTCCTTTTATTAATGTGCCATGAAATGTGCTTGCATCAATCATCTTATTGAAAAACTGATCATCAATTGGCCAGGAGCCGTTGTTGACACTTCCTAAAATAATTGATTGAAGTTCTCCATATTCATTATTAGTTCTGATTCGCATAGCTATATTTAAGTAAGCATATAATGAGTAAATATTAATATGAAAACTATTTTATCATATGCAGGCAACACTGAAGAGGTTGATAAGTTGCGTGAAGAAATAACCACAGCCTTACAAAATAATAAAAAAGTTCAGGTCAAACTTTGTCAGCCAGGTATAATGTTTAAAAAAAATAATGTTTATCATACGGTCATTGACTTTATGAACGAATGGACAGGCAAAAATGTAAGTTTCATATCTAATCTTGTACCAATTAAAAAATGCAATGTAGATTTTGAATATAGTAATGACATGTTCTTTACAGGTCCGCGTCTTTATAAAAAAAACAAAATCTGCAAATACCTTCTTTCAAAATTAGCACACGTATCTATTAAGAACACGGACAAGTACTGGGATCTTCTTCTTGGAGAGTCTAGTGATAACAAGGACATACTACATGCAGCTATTAAAGAACATCCTGTCCTGGACAAAACTTTCCTAACTTATTTTGGCAGGGATACTTCAAAAGGTTATTGGAGTAATGACGTAGTGCGTCCAAAGAAACATACCGCTGAAACTCTCGGGCCGTTGGCGAATAGATTTCACACCCAGATTAGATGTAGCGACCTTATTGACCCTGACATATACAATCAGACACATTACACGGCACTTATAGAAACAACAATCCACAACGATTTTGCGATGTTTAGCGAGAAGGAAGCCAAGCCAATAGTGGCACAGAGACCTTTTATAATTTTTGGTGCTTGTAGACAACTTGAAGCATTCAAAAGTTTAGGGTTTCAAACATTTGACAGTGTTATAGATGAATCATACGACACAATAGAAGACAAAGTAACACGTTGGAATAAAGCGTTGGATAGCATGTTGTCTTTGACAGAGAAGGATCCAATTACGGTGTACGAATCTTTAAAGTCTTCACTGGAGCATAACAAAAAGCATTTTGAAGACAGCGAATGGAATCGTTGTCTATCTTGGGAGCATTATGAATAGTTTTAAAATTAAGGTACAGAATGATAAGATTCTTAATATTACAGACACGATAATACAAATAATATCTTGCATTAATAAAGATCAGAATGTCTATCTGTTTATTGACGAATCCCCGGATCTGGAGAAACTTTACATGGGCGAGGAACTTTTCTTAGACTTTTTAAAAAATCTATGCCAAAGAATGAACTTTGACCCAAAACGTATCACCATAGAAATTGAAAATTTAATTCAGTCAGATTGCTGGCCAAATATAATAAGGTGTTATAGAAGTTTTGATGTACTCGGTGGACAGATGATCAATTTTAGCTATCACAAGGATATAAAATACAAGACATCGTTGTTTGTTGGTGGCAGTCGCTGGCCGAGATTAACATTGGCCAGTTACCTTTACAATAATCATCGTGGAGACTCTTTACTCACCTACTGGCAGAACCTCAAAGATACTAAACAACCTTGTAACTTGTATATTGATGATGTGTTACGTAATTTTATGCCCAAGGGTAACAGTAACAATTTACTGAAAGAGTTAACTAAATTTATAGACGCACTACCATTGCACTTGAACAAAGATGATCACAAGGAAAACAATAATGGTGGTTTCATACATTGGGCAGATGCCTATGATCTACTGCCTCATTATAATCACGTGTATTGTGATGTTGTGTGTGAGACTGTGCATAACGGAAAAACATTTGCATTCACTGAAAAAATTGCGAGATGTTGGATGACCAAAACACCGTTCATTGCTTTTGGGCCTAAGAACTATCTTAAAAATCTTAAGAGAATTGGATTCCGCACATTTGACGAATTCTGGAACGAGGACTATGACAGATATGAGAATGCAACAAGAATCACATTGATTCAGCGATTAATTAACAAAATACATGGCATGGACTACATTAAAATAAAAGAGATCTACCATTCTCCGGCCATGCAAGATATTTTGCAACACAATTGGTCTTTATTTAAAAATCTCAACAGAAAAAAAATATTGGATTGTTTTATTTGATCATTATCGTGTTCTTATGATCTATAACGCTGTCCTTGTCCTGTTCAGTAGGGCACTGCCTACAGATACTATGAGGTGACCCAAAGTTTCTCACAAAGTTTTTAAGATCCTTCTCACTACAATCAATTGTAAGTCCAGTGTTCAAATATGGTTGCCACATATCCTTATTTGGTGAATTAAATCTTTTGTGCAGTTCGGGAGTCAGGCCAGCTATAGAGCATTTAAATAATTGACCGTGATGTAAGAACGCACACCTTTGACAGACACAAACCTCGAATGCTTCCTTAGGATCACTGTCGTGTGGTTGCATGTTTGTATATTCGTTTCTGAAAGATTTCAAAAATTTTTCTGGACTATTAATTTGAAATTTGAAGTTATTTTTAGTGGACCACCTGTTGATTCCAAACTCTGTCACGGGTCTGAAGTCATATTTGCTGATGATATCCTTAATAGTAGCTCTCAATGTTCTGTCGTCTATGTGATAAGAGATTTTTAGGACACAGTTGCCTATTTCATTCATCAAGGCAACTAGATCCATGTGCTTATAAAGAAGAAGGCCATTAGTAGGTAACCTTATTTGAGTGTCTGGCATAAGATCGCGGAGGCCTATCAGCCAATCTTTGATACGAGGATTCATCAACGGTTCACCGCCCATAATGCCAACACACTCAAGATCCAATCTATCGAGCCATGGCAATAGTTCTGCTTTGCCCTGTTCCCATGTCACATATCCTGAATGTTTAAGATCACTAAACGTTGCACATGCCTTGCACGACAATTGGCAGGAATTGATTGCCATCAATTCCAAATGCTCTAACTTATGTATCATTAACAGCTTTGCCCGTAATTTGTATGACATACCTATCCACTTCGCCTAGGTTGGCCGCCATATGTTTTGTTGAACCTTGCCAACTGAACCAAGTGCCGGCAGGTCCTGTACAAAACTTATTGTTTATCCATAGCTGATGTCCCGGTGCTGGATCATGTAAGAATATCATTATCCTAACAACGTCCTCTACCTCAGCTTTTTTATTTTTCACATATGTTGGATAGTTGTCTCGATGCCAAGGCAGAATCATTCCAGGAGTGTATTTGGCAAATGCATACACAGAATCTTGTATATTAAAGTAACTTAATACACATCCAAAAATTTTATCTATAGGTTCAGGGACAAATATTCCTTTGCCAACTTCTTCAAATTTTGGAATGTAACAACCAAGTTGGGCGCCATATATTTCATAATTTTTTTCTTCTGTTTTGAATCCTTTGACTCTATCTGGATTCCTATACCAAGGCAATGTTTCATAGTCCGCAGTGTTCCAAGTAACCGGAATCGTGCCAGTTTTATTATTCCATTCAGTAAAAGAGTATTTCATAATATGTATAGATAATTATGACTATAATGCATGATTTAAAAGTTAAAGGATACGCTTCATATGATAAGTTAAAAACTTGTCTTGTTGGGAGATCCTACAATAGAAATCAATTTTCTCACATAAAAAATAGAAAAGTAAAAGATATTTTATTTAGAATATTAGATGAGACAGAGGAAGACTATCTTAACTTATGTAAGGTTTTAGAAATTGCAGGTGTCGAAGTTCACAGGCCTGATATTTTGGATGTTGATACCTCTAGGCGGCCTGCTAATCAACCTCGAGATGACATGGCCGTAATTGGCGAAACTTTATATGTAAACAACAACAGGCCTGAATACAAAACATTACTGGATAGAATACAAAATAAAGTTTTTGTAGATGACTGCCAAGAGAAAAAATTAGTCAGCACAAGTTTTATACACAGGCTAGGCAGTAGTTTGCATTGGGGCACACATCAAACAGGTTGGCGAGATAGTAAGCTGGTGCAAAAATATCAAGAACAATGGACCGCAGAAGGATTTGATGTTGATGTAATGGAACATGTAGGACACGGTGATTGTACTTGGTGTGTACCAAAGGAAGGATGTATTGTGACCTTGTTTGAAATACAAAATTATAAGGATAAATTTCCCGGTTGGGACATTTGTTACCTTGAAGACAAATACTGGGACCAGATGTCTCCATTCCGCAAAGTTAAACAAAAGAATGGCGGTAAGTGGTGGGTGCCTGGAGAAGAGGACAGCAACGACTTCTCAGAGTATGTTGAAACTTATCTTAAGGATTGGGTAGGCTATGTAGAAGAGACTGTGTTTGAAGTAAACATGTTGTCTATTGATCAAAACACGATACTGGTAAACAATTACAACAAGAAGGTATTTGACTTTCTAGAAAAGCATAAAATTGCGCCTGTGATTGCTCCGTTTAGGCATAGATGGTTTTGGGACGGAGGCGTGCATTGTGTGACACAAGACCTTTACAGAGAAAGACTATACAGCTAGTTGGCTCGCTATTGGCTCGCTATTAGGTCTATCGATAAATTGGCTTTAGGAATAATCAGGCAAAGGTCCACCGTATTTTTTACCTTTGATACGTTTTCCTGCAACAGATTGTGTTTTGCCTCTGATTTTTTCTTGTCGAGAACCTGTGCGTTTTCTTTTGCCTTGAGACTTACATGAGGATATCCAAGAAGCTGGTAGGTCGCTTGCAGGTTTTGAACAAACTCCTTTAGGTGCTGGTCCTATGTTTTCGTCTGTGTTGTAGATCTCAAGTATTCTCATTGTGTATATATTTAACCTCCCTATGCTTGCAAGTTGATCTTGTTTAGATGTAGTAAATTGTAATAATGTGTGTGTTTTATCAGGTTTAAGGTTAAGTATTAGGCATAAGATATAAGGTAAGTTAAGTTAAGGTCTCTTAAGAACCTTGCAATAAATACTCATATGAAGATCAAAGAATTTATTCATGTGCCAAAAAATGTAGAAGACACTATATCTAGTGGCACTATATATAGTATCTCATCGGCTCCTCAGACACAAGATATTGTGCCACAAGATCATGTGCCAGAAAAAATTGTGGCCGAAATGGTTGACGGAGAAATTTTAGAATCCCAAGATCATTCCGCGATTACTGAAGGGGTATCTCAAATTTTTAGACGATCAAAAAAAGGTGGCAGGCCAACCAAAGGATTCAGATGTACCTCAGGTCCAAGAAAAGGCCGAATTGTGGCCAAACCTTCCACATGCTTTCAAAAAACAGATCCTGTTAAATCTGCCAAGATTAGAAAGAAAAGACAGGCTAAGGCCGGCATAGCAGGAAAAAAATTAGCTCAAACCAAAAGGTCAGGTGTAGGCGCAAAAAGATTGGCAGGAGTTCAAATTAAAAAGAGAAAAGGCACTCAGCCAAAATTGGGTGGAGCAAGAACAGGAGCAAGGCCTCTTCAGAAGTCAAAAATAGTAAAGCCAAAAAAATAGACTTTAAATATCCATATGAAAGTATGGATTCCTAATAATAAAAATAAGTTAAAAAAGACCCTACTTGGCTCTGTTCCAACATCTAAACAATTAGCCAAAATGTTGAAGAGACCAATTCCTAAAGTTATCGACAAAGTCTTAAATGAAACACATGAAGATCTACTACAAATAAAAGAAACATTTGAAACACTTGGAGTAGAAGTTTTATCCTATCCTGTTGAAACAATGGAAAAATCACTTAATGTTAGAGATGGATTTATTGTGATAGATGATTGTTTATACATCACAGAAAAGAAAGATTATCTAGCAGGCTTTTATTCCTTAATCGATAATAAAGTAATGGTACCAGAGACAGGAGTGTATTGTCCTGATATTTACATCCACGACGACTATGCCATATTAGATTATTTGGATCGTGGAGCATATCAATATTGGCGTCAGGTCTTGTCAAAAAAAAGAAACATCATCACAGCATTTAATGAAGGACATTCTGATGGGATCTATTGTAATGTGGCAGACAAGATATGGCTGACAAATGGTAATGCTTTGGATTTTGACAGACATTGGCCTGGTGTTCCTGTCATGGAACTATCCATGACAAATAACGGAAACATCAATGATTGGTCAAAGGTTGAAGCAAAGTGGCATAAACAAGAATTAGAACAAACCGACGGCAGATATCTAATCTATAAAGAGAAGCTCAACGATAAGGATATGCAGTTCATCAACCAATATCTAAAAAATTGGACTGGATATGCTGAAGAGACTTTATTTGATTTAAATTTTTCAATTATAGATAAAAATAATGTATTGGCCATTAGTCAGAACAGCATGATCTATGATAAATTAGAGTCATTAGATATCAAAATACACAAAGTACCATGGCGACATAGATTTTTCTGGGACGATGGCCTACATTGTATTACCAATGATCTTGTTAGAGAATATTAATACTGTATCCTGTAGTTGATCTTAACCTTAGGCACAATATACCCTAGTTGACGCAGATCCAATCCGTGCTAAAATGAATTATGATTTTAGAAACACGAGGAGGCAAAATGCAGAAAAGTTTAGACACAATTTATGATGAATTTGTAGAAATGTATCTAAAAGGAAATTTTACAGAAGGATTATGTAGTTGGAATGGTGACGATGCTTTAATGACGCCATTAACCTTTGGAAACAGATTCGCAGAACATTGTAGTAAATTAGGTTATGATGCTTATGATTATCAAGGCCATATGAAAGAACTGATAGAATGGTGCAGAGAACATCTAGATCATTTGGAAAGTAAATTTAGATGAGTATTGAAGGAGCCATTGCAGGATTGGTATTATTGTTACAGCCTGTGACAGACGGTAATGTTACAAAAAAAATATATCAAGGCATAATTTATACAGGCAAAATTATAGAAAAAACTGACCAAGGCACTTGGAAAGCATCTTGGCATGAAGAGAGCCATCAGTTCACAAAAGACACAATTTTAAAAATGGGAGGATTAAAATGATAAATGAAAACCACAGACATACATTCGCGGTAGAAGACATAGGGGACTTTGATCTAGATCAAGACAGATCAATTGTGCCTAGCATCGAATGGGCATTAAGAGATGCAGACATTGAAGCCACAGTTGTTGGTGAAGAACATAGCCAAGCGGTGTTCTCAGTCTATACCAAGCATCCAAGATCAGTTGTGGCAACTGCCATAACCAAGGCTCAAATCTATTTGGAGGATGAATAAAAAATCAGTTAAATTGGCATTTCTAGCCAGGTTGACGGTATTACCATCCGTGCTATACTGATTAGACTAGCAACCAACAAAGGGAGGAAAATGTTAGACAAAAAAACAAAAAAACTAATCGAAGACATCTACACTTTAGGTGGTACAGAATTAAGCCTTATTGTAGATGCTGTTAAGTTGAGAAGAAATCAACTTCATACTTTTGATGCTC
>MDTA01079918.1_pt1 | contig 12036 bp, 15 predicted proteins | sample 811151 | NCBI WGS metagenome assembly MDTA01 (sample SAMN05326648, study PRJNA326480) | marine metagenome | isolation source: seawater | place: Indian Ocean: South | collected 2010
ACGCTGTTGCGCCATCTGCAACATTGAGGAGGGTTCTTACGCTTGCCGCTGTTAATTCTTCTGAATCACCGCTACCTGCGGTTGTCCTTCCAAGGATTCTGCTTGTAGCCACATTGGAGACTACATCTACTGTTCCGCCTCCGCCCCCAGCAATTGATGTTCCACTTGTTAGTTGAATGTCGTCGCCTGCGTCAGTTGTGAAGTAAAGTTGGTTTGGTGTCGCCGTCTTGACCCATAACTGACCGTATGCCGCAGTATCGGCTTCAGCGTTGGCTTGTTCTTTCAGTGTAACAGTTCCTTCAACCGTTAATTTTGTTTTAGGGGCGTCAAGACCAATACCAACTTTATCAGTATCAGCATCAACGAATAACAAATTAGCATCTGAACTACCTTCACATCTGAAGTCAATGTCGTCACCTTGGTCGTTGACTACTACGTCGCGGGTAGCGGCTCTAATGCGCATGAACTCCGTAAGCGTTCCGTTCTCGATGAGATTGATTGTCATGTGACCGTCTTCACTGCCATCAGTCACATCGTCCAACCCTGCTTCAATTGTAACATAGTTGACATCTTGGGGTGTACCCGCGTCATTCTTACCTCTGAATACAATTTGTCCGATGAGGTCGTTGTCTTCTGCTGTTGCGCCGTTTCTGTACAAAACAAGGTTAGGTGCAGATGTTGTGGAGTTTGCTACGGTAGTTTCAATGATTACGTTATCACCACTACCTGCGGAGAATGTGTGGAACTCTGCTGTTGGGGTTCCTCCGATACCGACCTTGTCGTTACCTGCGTCAACATGTATCATGTGCGTGTTGCCGTTTGACTCAACACGGAAGTCGACATCTTTGGATTGGTCATTCCATACGAAACCTTCAGAGCCACTTAGGCGCAAGACTTCAACGTTGTCTGTGCCCCCTTTTGCAACCATGAAAATGAATCGTCCATCTTCGGTGCCTGCGCTCTCGTCTTGGGCATCTACAAACACACTACCATAGGTGTGTGTAGCCCCACCATCGTCGAGAGCCTTCCACTTGATGTGACCAATGTCTTGAGAGGCCGCGGCCGTACCTGTCCTTTGGAATATGAGTTCTGCTTCTGCCGCTTCGGTTCCTGTGTTCTCTATCATGATGGTTGGGCTTGCGGCCGCGCTGGAAACGAGATGAAGCATTTCGCTCGGTGTCGCTGTTCCTATACCCACTTTACCATCTGAAGTAAGCCTCATCTTTTCTGCGGCAACTTCTGAAGCACCTGTGGCGAAAACCAATTCGGTTGCGTTCACGGTGTTAGTGAAGTTAGCGTCGGCTTCGGCGTAGATAGAAGCACCAACCAATATAGCATCTGAACCATCCGCTTCTAACGGTGCTTGGAAATCAATCCTACCAAGTTGGTCACCGTCACCAACACTTGTTTCTGCGGTAGATAGTGTGAGGACGCCTGCTGATGCGGTGCCTGTCCCTGTTGGTCCTCTTACTTCCAACAAAGACCCGGGAGCCGATGTACCGATACCGACGTTTCCGGCATCGGTGATAATCATCCGCTCGCTACCAGCAGTATCGAAACGAATCTTGTTTTCATCTGCACTTTCTTCGACTTGAACCATTGTGTTAGCATCATCGTCGCTAATTCCTGTTGTTTTGAGCACCCCTACCTTGAGGGTGGTAGCAGTGTAACTACCTGTGTCGGAACCTGTCTCAATTTGCGCTTTGAATTCGTCATCAGACTCATCGAAAATGAATCGTGCTATTGGATTGTCATTACCGCTGTTTTCTCCTCTGTCGATTTCAATTCCTGCAATACCACCTGTAACACCGTTTCCTGTTTCTCCGCTGTTTAAGGTCATTAGAGCATCCGAAACGAACGTATTGGTAGTCGACACCGTAGTAGACGACCCTGAAACTGTCAAATTGCCTGAAATGATTACATCGCCACCGACATGTAATGGCACTGTGGGAGTGTTTTGCGAGATACCGACAAAACCACTATCCAAAATAATCATCTTAGTAGTCAGTGCATTCAGCGAACTACCTGAAGCCGCACCATCACCTGTTTTGAAAAGAATAGAGCCTCCGTCAGCACTTCCCTTACCTTGACCTGCGGCCAAAGTCAAACTACCACCGGCAATGTTGTTTGTTGTACCTGCGGTTGTACTTCCAGCACCAATTGTGACACTTGTACCTACTACGTTGTGTGCCGAAGCCGTTGTAGTTACCGAAGTGGCATTTGAATTAACTCCACCTAACTCAACACTTCCGCTACCATGGGGCGCAAGAATGAGGTTTTTGTTGCTACCACTTGTTCCAATTGTTTGGGTGTCTACTGTGACATCGTCGACAAGTAACGCTTGGTTTGAACTCGCGCCACTTGCACCCGCAGGTGCGATATTGACCCCATTTGCATTTACCATCAATACACGGGTACCTCCCGTAAGCAAACCAAGTTGGTCTGCGCCCGTATGTTCAACACCCGTATCAGTATCAGAAGTAAATGTGTAAACGGCACCTGAACCCGCACCGTACACTTTACCGACAGAACCAAGCGCGAATCCGTCGAAATCCCATTGGTCATTGGTTTCGTCCCAAAGCAACTGAACGTTAGTATCATCACCACGTTCAATCTCAATACCAGCATTCGCACTTGCGGAGCCGGTAGCGTCACTATTCAAGACGATAATCGAGTCGCCGATTGTAACGGTGTTACTGTTTAGAGTGGTCGTAGTAGTGACGGTAAGCGTGTCAGAGACGGTTAAATTGCTGACTGTCAAAGTGTTTGATGTTTTGTTGTACGTCATCGTGGACTCACCGTTTAGAGCCCCTCCATCATTGAATTGAACATGAGTGTCAGAACCCCCGATAGATGAACCTCCTGTTGGCCCTTGTATTGTGAGAACGCCGTTTGTCAATGAGAACGTGTTGAAATTACCTGCGTTCTTGATTGTGTGAGCAAAGCCGTCAACAACGCCATCGTTGTTGGTGTCTACAAGAGCACCCTTTCCTGACAAATTGCCGTTGAGGTTAGACACACTCAATCACCCCGTTAAGTATTGTACATATACGACATCATTCGAGCCGGTAGATACAAGCGTTATAGCACAGTCTTCTCCTGTGTTGACCACAATTTCAGACACTACTCCTGCGGGTAGACTAATGTAGGGAAGTGAGTAATTACCTGCGGCAGTAACAGTAACTTTTGCACCCGAACCTGCACCACCAACAACATCCAAAATCTCTCCCGGCAAGTAGCCTTCACCTGCGTTGGTGATTGTAAAATCTGTGTTGATTACTCCGCCGTTAGTGTCTGTGGTGAATGCGAAACCACTCCCACGCCCGCCACTTGTAGTGAAGGAAACCCCTCCTGAATTTGTGCCGTAACCCGTACCCGCCGTTGAAATGGAAGCGGAAATGATAGTCCCATCGAAATCAGGGCCCATCTGTGATACATTGCGGTGATACTTTCCTCTACGGAGGAACGCCATATGGTCTTTTGGGAACAGGGCAATGCGCTTGACATGTGTCGGTATGATAAGAGTGCCGTTGTTGGAATACTCACCTGAAACAATTTGCAAGTATTGAGGGTTGACAATAACACCCGGAGACGCAAAATTATCTGTTCCCGAAGGGGTTCCGTCTTCAAAACCAAGTCCTACAAACATCCTATCTGACGCGGATGTCAAGAATTTAGGCATTGCAGGTGCAGTAAAATCTGCGAGAGACGGCATTCTTAAATTGGTGAAAAGAACAATGTGGTCGTCATCCAAAACATGGAAAAAGGTGAGGAAGGCGGGGTTGTCGGATAGCATCCCTCTGATGTTAGCCGGCATTGTTATTTGTTGGCCTACCGCAAGAGCGTTGTTGGAATTTCGACACACTATATCGACGGCCGAGTAGATTATGCCATCTTCAGGCATAAAACCAAACGGGTTGGGAAACAAACCGCCGTCTGAAATCTTTTTTCCTCCAATACCGGCGTGAGGGTTCCTTGCTTGACCAACGATAACTCGGTGCGATGTATCGGTAGGCTTACTCACAATGGTCAAAGGTTCATCAAAGATTTTTGGTGCCGCCACACCTACTGCCCCATAGTCAAAATCGGTCATGGCAGTATTACCGCCCGTGTACGCCACTGCTTGAGACTTCAATTGCGAAAGGGTTGAGTTTTGCGTTGTGCCTATTCCATGCGATTCATGAGTGTAGAGTAATGTTTTGAAAAATACGATTGTGTTGACTCTGATTGTTGCGTTCCCACCACCAATGCTAATCGTCAATGTTTCTCCGTCGACATAACCTGAACCGGCATTGATGATTTTGACACCCGTTACCCTGTTGCTACTTACTGAAGTTATTGCGACTTGACAACCGCTTCCACTGCCGCCCGACGTAGCGGAGGCGGTGGATGGGTCGGCAGAATACCCTGTACCATCATTGACGATTTCCGCCTGAAGTACGTGACCCGCAGTTGAAGTGACTTGGTACACTTTCAAACCGTTGAGAAGGTTAACGATGGACGAAGGAGATTGATTAACATCGCCTAAGTTGAAAGGATTGGCCGGACTTGCCGCTGATACTGTGTCCAAAAGCGATTGGTAGGCTTCGTCTGCCGTACCCCCCGAAATAGTTACGATGTCGCCGGAAACGTTCCCTATTTCGAGAATAGAGGCATCTCGCCCGGCCGGGGTGAGAAATGAATTGAACTCTAACTCGTTATTGCTTGCGGTTCCTGAAATCATTGACATCCTTTACCACCTCAAACCGGCATCCAATGTAACTTACAATTCGCGGCGGTTGGGATGACATAAATTTCAGACGCGCGGGTCATTTCAACGAAAAAGGATTCAGATGGTGAAATTGGGATTCCGGGGTACGCTGTTGCTCCCCATGTCAAGTAAGATGCAGTGTTGGTGGGTGCCGCGACATTCTTCAAAATCCGTGGTCCTTGTGTTGTACCACCAATTGAATTGGATGAATAAGTGGTGGAATTGCCGATTTCATAAGGCTTGGGAAGAGTGGCGAAGTGAATGTCCCCCGTGTTTGCCGCGTTTGCTTTGAATTGGAATCCTTTGTGGGCAAGGATGTCGCTTGCGTCAAACGCTTCCACTTTTTTTTGTCCTGACGCGTATTGTGTGTCTGCATCAAATGTGTCAATATGATGTCGTTTGATAACTTCAAACAAAGACAGAATTCTACTAAAATCGCTGTATTGTGGTACAACGAGTGGTATACATGGCAAATCATATGCCCATACTTCTCGGCCTGTGTCTGTTACTTCTAAACGTGCAGTTGGAGAGTCCAAATTGGACACACCACGCAGGGGTGTTGAGGCTGATGAATTCTTTTTTGTGGCTACGTGAGGAATTACCGGTGATACTCCACTATCCTTCGACATGAACCACCCCAGCATGTGATTGGACTTTAGTGTGTCGCTGGTGATGCTTATGTCTGATGCGAAGCGTACGGGGTACATGAGCGGGAACTATACCCAAGCCGTACCGTACAGTAAGTGCATAGAATGTGGGACCGGAACAAGGTCACATGTGCTCAAGCCGCCCGTGTACGAAGCCTATCTTCAAGAAACACGACCAAGACGAATCGGCGAGACCGACGATGACGTCCCTGCGGTTGAAAAACATGAACTTGTAGAGGACGCAGAGGTAGTTTGTCACAAGTGTTGGTTGAAATTGCGAGACAAGACATTCAACCAATTGAAACGGGATTCAGATAAGTGGATTGAGGAACCCCTTCCTAACTCTCAAAGAATCAAATCGTTCTTAACCCGTTGGGAGGAATTTGAATTCGGGACTAACATGCCGGACGGTGACATGAACAAAATCATAACTGAATTGAAAGATTCAATCAGGAGGTCTGCCCGTGGTGAGTGAAGTTGCTTTAGCCATTATGGACGAATGCAAGAAGAGGCTTGCTGAAATCGGCATCACCGAAGTTCTAATCGCTTCGTATGTAGATGGTACGGGTGCAGGTTACTCATACAACGGAAACCCCAAAACCCTTGCATACCTCGCGAACACTGCTCTGCTCGAAGTTCTATTCGAATCCGTACAGAGGCCGCCCGAGGTGAACATAGATGGCAACAGATGAGAGAATCAATCAGACTGAATGGAATGTCAAGAAAGTATGCCCAATATGCGAGGACATCAAGAACAAGGTAATCGACCTTGAAGGCGAACAAATGATGGGAGACGACGGCAACCCGTTGTTCTGTCCTGAATGTGGACATATGGACATACGTATGCACCACACTGTTAACGCTGTTGAACTTGGACGCACATCTGACCGTGGTGATGCTCAACCTTGGACTCACCAAGTCATCGTTAGGTGCGAATCTTGCTCTTGGTCACATGTAGCAATGACCAACCCGTGCCTCGGCAACCCTTGGGACGAAACCATCGGTTTGACACGACCTCTTGACCAATCTGACCAGCAGAAACATGCGATACGTTGGTCGAATGAACAGGCTGTTGGTCTACGTGACCACGATGAAAAATATGACAAGAAATCTAAACTCAAATCCAAAACCTATAAGAGTAAGAGGGTATTGCGTATAGATGAAGCCGACCGAGCAACGGATGAGAAGAAACTCCATTACAAGCCGAGCGAAAACGAAAAACGTGCAAGGAAACGTGCTGACCTCTACAAGAAAAAAGGAGACTGAAAATATGGCAAAGGAATCAAAGACCAAGACTGTGACTGCACAATTTGAATACGACGGAATAGCAATGACTATCTCGAGTGTCGTTTACGACTACGAGATTGAAGCGGGTGTCAAAGACATCGCTACTCAAATCAAGATTCTGTCTAAGGGCGGAAAACTGTCTACCGGTATGGAAGACTAAGTTCACTTAGTGGACATTCTGTACAACGCGTAACCAGCGATAGCAAGGAGAACAACATCCTTGTGTTGTCTTGTTACGATTGTACCAACACCACCACGTCTTTTTGATAGTGGTGCCGCTGACTTCTCAAGACGGGGGTCTGTAATCGCGAGTTCTGTAAACTCATGGAACCCTAAGACTTTCATTGGGTTCTTGTTGATTGGATGGTCGCGAGGCTTCTTTAGTTCGAGTTTTCGCGCGCTCATTTTTCCACCTTCAAAATTGATTTTCCAATTGGATTATTCAATCCAGCCTGAACCTGTTTCGGGTGTAATGCCTGCAAGTCCGTACATGTCTCCGAAGTTTTTCTCTGCGGCCTCTTGTGCTCTGTCTACAACAGACAGAGTTTGCTTACCAAGGTGAGAACCTGATATTTCAGATTCATATGTTCTTGACATCATACGACGACGAAGGCCGGGTGGTAAATGAGTAGATGTACTACCAAGGTCTGCAATACGGTCTGCTTGAGATGCGTGCATCTTAGACGCCTTTCTCAACTCTCCTTCTATCTTGTCGAGTTTCCTTTGTTGTGATTTGGTAGCGTGACCAATACCGTGGTGGAATCCTGTACCGTGGTGGAATCCGACTCCGGTATCACAATGGTCTCCTATACCGTGATGAAATCCAACGCTCCCCATAGCAGGGAAACCGTCGCTCACTGCACGCTCATGTGCAGGTCCGAACTCCATACCTTTCTTCATATGGTGGTGCATACGGTCGATGTGGCTTTGTTTGGTGCCTTTAGGGTGCTTTGCCTTGATTTGTGCTTTGGTCATACCGAAACCGGCAAGATTGTTGTTAATCAGTGCCTCTCTGACGATGTGAGGGGGATGAGAAGTAGATGTTGAAGTGGTTGTTGATGTCGAGCCTTGTAGTTGTCTGACGGCGGCAGGGTACTTGGATAGTGGGCCGCTACCTCGAGGCAGAGTGAATGAAGATAGTACATCTACCATAGTGAAGCCGATGAAACCAAGGTAAATCATGGAACGAATAGGGTTCTTCTTTCCGAATTTCTTGATTTCTTTTCTGCTTGGTAGTAGTCCCATTTTATCCGTCTCCTTACGATGCTCTTACAGCGGTGTATGTGCCCGCGCCGTACAATAATGCCATAGGAACTCCTATGACGGCTCCTACTGCCGCAGAACGAGCAATCTGCTTCTTTGTACTGTACTTGTTATTGAATCCAAGAACCTTAGATTTGACGAGCGTATCAATCACTGTTGGGGCTATCACGCCGACCGCTACTGCCGCGAATACAATTCCTCCCCACATAGCGGCTGTGTCGGGTGGCGCACCTAAATTGGCGTAACCGTTCAAATGTCCATTCATCGTTCCTTGTTGCATTTCAATCTCCTCTCAAATACTTCACCAACATGTAAGAACCGCCTACAAGGACGACCCCTAACAATAGTGGTGGTAAGATTTTGTTCATTTGGGGCATCATACCCCCTAATGGAGCCGCTGATAGGTTGTTCTTGCTGATAGTGAACCTCTTACCGTCTGCTCCACTCATAGCCATTACAACCCCTCCATCGCGACTGCGCCCATGTTAGCGACAGAGTAACCCAAGAACATTAATCCAAGTGCCTTTCTGTCGTTTTGATAGTGAATCAATGACGTCGCGAGATACGCCACTGTGACACCAAGTGTCAATTTCTGTGAACTGCTCAATTCAGCAAAGGACTTCATGAGAAGCCCCCTTGTTGGTGAACGAAACCTGCACCGGATAGTAGTAGGCCCAAACCTGCCCCAATAGCGGCACCTGTGGCAAGACTACCACGTGAACTTACCATTGAACGTAATTTTGCATTCTTTACGGGGTCAGACCCAACTAAGACCGCTGAAGCAACTGCTCCTACAACTGCACCAACCATAACCATGGCAGTGGCACTTCCCGCATCAACTTGCGGGATGGCACCAAAATGACTCCCGTACATGTATGAGGGGTTGGCGGCGAGCCTACGATTCATCTTCGCAACCTCCCGTAACCGGATATACCTGCGAAAACGGAACCGCCCCCAACGATGTCAACCAATCCTTGGTTTGCATTCTTGTATGAAGGTCTTTTATCAGGCTTAGGCCCTTTTCCTTTTGCATCAAGGAACCCGCCTTCACTACCCGCTTGAGGGCTTGGTTTTGCAGGTGTCATGTGACGCGTGTCGTTGTAGAAGCCGGACTCTCCGTACATTGGTCCTGTCTTTGCACTGTTTAGGTGGCTGGTGTCTCTGTATACGTCTCCGCGTGGAGGGAACTGCACACCTTCGTCAAATGCCCCACCTTGACGGGTCAAACTTCCGAAAAGTGTGATACCTGCTGTACCTGTTTGTGCTTCCTCTTCCATTGCAAGTGGCGAAGAACCCAATCGTGGGTCTCCGTACTTTGCGGTACGTACACCTGCTTGTACGGCCTTTGCGGGCCAATCGAATAAGATGGGAAGTAGAACCAATCCAAGGAACAACCTTCGGTCTGCAAAATCAAGGATTGGATGCTTGAACTCTTGCTTGCCTTTTGGTTTGAACATTGTCATAATCAGCCCTCCTTACTGTATACCTTCCTTCGCCTTACGTCTACTTTCTTGACGAGAATCTGTGGGTTTGTATCGGCATTCGACGTAACCGTACCCCAGCAAGCGAAATCACTTGCCGCGGTGAATCCATCGGCAAGAGTGCCTGACGGAGATACCTCGTTAGCGAAGTCTGTGCTTGTTGCAGATAGACCCGGCTCAATTTGAAGGTGATATGATGGTGCCTTGAAGTCTGAAGTGCTCTTGCTGGCAAAGGTGTGCACCCCTGTACTCTCGGTCAACGAATTCCCAATTACTGACGCTCCCCCAACAGGAACCAATTCGTCTGTACTTTCGTTATCATAGGTCAGACTAACTGCGGTGCAAACACCGAGCATAGCGATTTGCCCGCCGACTCGATAGAAGATGCGCTTACCAACGGGGAAATTTGGCGAAGTGGTGTCAACCGACGTGTTGGTTCCGTCAGAAGTATACCCGAACCCGAGGTTTGCATTGTATGTGGCAGTAGTAAGCAATTGGGTTCCTGCGTTGGAACCATTCAACACACCGGACTCTCCGACTTGACATACGATGTCTACCTTCATAGAAGAATAGGAATCGACTGTGCCGGGGAATCTTTCAGCCTCGTCTCTAATCTTGAGTCTGTATACTGCATCACGGGATGATGACCCGACCTTTTCTCTTGGTATTGCGGCGGCAGATGGGTCAATTGAGAACTTAGGTCTGCCTGCTATACCCACATACGGATGGTCTGTTCCAAGTTTCAAACCTGAAAGAATTGAACCATTGATTGAGGCAGTACTGTACGTTTTACCCGAAAAGTATGCAGGTGAACCGACAGGTGTGGTCATTGCTTGAGCCATGTCGCTCAAAGACACTGCCGCAAGAGAACTTTGTTCAAAGGTAGAGCCTGCCATGTGAGCAGGGACCGCTGGTGTGGGTAGTGTTGCTGAATTTCGATAACCGAGACCTTTACCATATACGGATGTAGATGATGGAATGTTGTTGTACAGTATGATGCGTAGTCTGTCTGTGTACTGCACAGGCTCCATAGGCTCAAATATCAACGAATAACCGACTGACGGACTTTGACCATCTCCCGCTCTAAATCTGCGTTGAGAGGTCCCAATCATGTTACCATTGTACAGTAGTTCTGCAACAGTAATACCATTGGGCTCTTGGTTACGGAAATCATCTATTTGAATGAAGCACTGAAGGTATGGGTTGTCACTAACAACTACGATGCTGTGTAACTCACCTGCTTCTTTGGCATCAAGAATAGGGAAGTTCTTTCCTGTATCAATAGTCAAATTGTTGAATTCTGTAACTATCAGTCTTTCATCTTCTCTCAACAGGCTATCTGCACTGCGCATGTCCTTAGCGGTACCCGCGAAGATGGTTGGTATACCAAGTGCACCGGTTCCGGGTATAGCAATAGGATTACCATCAGGAGTGTCGCCGAAAGTGGATTGTCGGTTACTCTGCATGTGTCATCCCTTACCCTAACCTATACTTTTCACTTCCTCAACGGGGGAAGTAATCCGCAAGCAGGGTACCGGGTGTTGGAATACCGGCCGGGTTGATAATTTTGAACGTTAGACGTCCGCCACTACGGTCACGAATCTGCTTGAGTTGGTCCATACCAAGTTCAACGATTCTGTACTTCCATCCTTGAAGGTGAAGACGGGCGTCGACAAGTAGTTCTTCACTGTCGTTGACCATCTTGAATGAAGGAAGGTTATTCTCCCCGGATTCAATCCATAGAGAGTATGTCCAATCCGGGTCTTCGATTGGGCTAATTTGCCCGTCAATGAAACCGGATAATCCTTCAACCGTAGAAGCGGTCTTTACTGAACCGCTGGAACCTTCAGGTGCTTCGTCAAGAACCCACTTAGGTACACCCGCTGGGTGACGTAGGTAGACCTTTGGTGACACCGTTCCTACTCTGACATAGTGGTCGGAGTTGCCGGAACCTGCCTTGAAACCGATAGGAATACCACCGTCGTTAGGTAGTTTACCTTCTGTACCCGATGTTGCGATTAGCCATTCACCTGTTTCAACGTCCATGAACTTTGGTTGAACCGGTACGGACGGGCACAAGTGATACAAGTGTCCGCGGTATGGTTCAAGGTCCTTGAACTCAATGTAACCGCTATCGTAAGTTGGTTTTAGCATGTTTGCAATGTCTGTGTAACTACCATCTACTACTGCTCCACCGTCGTCTGAACCACGAAGGATACCTTGCATGGTTTTATCGCCGTATTGCGTTAAGAATGCACCGTCGTTTGCGGTTGTGATTGCACTTGACGAAATCGTGTAAGTAAACGAATCGTTGAAGAAGAGGTCAACCGTTAGACCTTCGACTGCTTCCACAAGGTGGAACCGGTCTCTAATCTTGAGGATGTACCCCGGTTTGAGAACTATGTTCTCCCAATCGTTCCCGACGAAGCCGGCGGACGGTTCACGTCCGAATGCGTTTCCTGCTCTGTTTGCGCTCTGATTTGCGTTTGCCATTTCTATTCACCTATTTTCTTTCTGTGTGGGTGTGGACCGTACGGCCCTGTGTCAGCCGAATGTGTATGCGGATATAATCCTATCCGGTCACATCGACTTAGCCGTTAACCGACAG
>MDTA01096911.1_pt1 | contig 12035 bp, 4 predicted proteins | sample 811151 | NCBI WGS metagenome assembly MDTA01 (sample SAMN05326648, study PRJNA326480) | marine metagenome | isolation source: seawater | place: Indian Ocean: South | collected 2010
ACACCATTAACATTATGGAACAATACACATACGTATGAAGAATTACCAAAGGTTATTGATTCCAATTCAGGCTGGTTGCAGAATGCGAATGACCCTCCTTGGACGACTACAATTCCACTTGAACTAAATCGCCATGACTACCCTTCTTATATGTCACGTAATTTTATGCATTTTCGTGCTCAGAGATCAGCAAGAATGGCTTACGAAGATCAGAAAATTTCTTTTGATGAATTGTTATTATATAAAATGGATACAAGAATGGAATTAGCAGATCGATTATTAGATGATCTCATACTAGCTGTAATGAAATCTGAGGATGAGCTATTAAAGAAAGCATCTTTTGTTTTGCAAAATTGGGATCGATGTACAAATAATAATAGTAGAGGTGCTATATTGTTCAAGGAATGGGTTGATATTTCAGGGTTTAAGTTTGATAATTCAGAACTTTTTACAATCCCATGGGATGAAGCTGACCCAATGAATACTCCTAGAGGTATTAAAAATTTAGATATGGCCGTGCAAAATCTCAAAACGGCATCATTAGAGATAAAAAACAAATACGATAGTTTGGATGTTTCTTGGGGTGATGTATATAGAATTATTAAAGATGAAATTGATTTACCTAGCAATGGTGGGCCTGGAGACCCATATGGAATATTTCGAGTTACATCATATAAGCCAATTAAGAATAATCGTTACGCAGCTTCTGGTGGAGATTCTTTTCAGGCAATTGTTGAATTTAGTAGCCCATTAAAAGCATTGGTAGGTATTGGATATGGGAATGCATCTCAAAAAAATTCAATTCATAAAACTGATCAAATAAAATTTTATTCTCAAAAAGAATTACGTCCTGCTTGGAGGACTCGAAATGAAATAGAAAAAAATCTTATAGATAAAGATACGTTTTAATATTAATAGTTAAGGAAAGTTTATAATGGCAAATATATATGATAAAAGATCTGTTCAGCATGCAGGATTTGATGAAGGAACAAAGGTTGAAACTATTGTTGATCACCACGAAGTTAATGGGGATTTATCTTCTGGAACAATATTGACGGTAGTTTCAATTGCACATTATCCAACACGAATTATTGCAGTTGATAATAGTGGGTTGGAGTGGACACTGCCTCTTCATTCGGTTAAGAAATATGAAAAAGATAAATCAACTGTTGGAATCGATGAGAACAATAAAGAAGAGGCATTATAATTAAGAGAATTAAAAAAAATAAACTATAAATATGCATCAAATAGGAATGGACTTTGTAACATTTGGGCGAGAGCACAATTTATATATGATTGGCACATTTGCAATTTGGTTTATAGTGTTATTTTTTGGTAAAGTAATTTTAAATGAACAACATCGAAGAAAACTTGTATTATTTTTGATAATAATATCAATTGGCCAAGAATTCATTGATGATATTTTGCGATGGAACAAAGGTATTTGGTTAATATCTAATGATCTACCATTACATATGTGTGGAATTAGTTTTTTTACTTCAACATATGCTCTTTATAAAAAAAATCAAACAGCCTTTGAACTATCCTATTTCTGGGGACTTGCTGGAGCATTTCAGGCTATCATTACCCCAGACCCAACTCGTTTCGTTATGGATGTATCACTGTTTTGGAACTTTTTATCACATGGTCTTATAATTTTAAATGTACTTTGGTTGATTGTTATAGATAATATGAGGTGCCGTAATGGTTCATTAATAAATACTATTATAATAACGAATGGATGTCTTTTTATAATATCAATAGTAAATACGATACTTAATGGGAATTACTGGTTTATTTGTGAAAAACCTGGCGGAGAAAGCCCATTTATTTTTGGTGACTGGCCTTTATATTTAGTTGGGTTTGAGATTTCTGGTATTATATTATTCGGTATATTTTATATACCAATGATTATTTTAAGAAATAGGGAGGAAGCCAGCATTGCTATCACTTAATTGGGCTAGTAAATTAAATGAGTAGGCTATTTCTATATTTTTTTACTGTACTGGGAGTTTCATTTTTATGTTCTTTATTAGAGTCTTTTATTCTTTCAGTATCTCATGCTCATATTAGTCTTATTTCAAAAGAACGTCCAACAATTGGAAAAAAATTATCTTCATTTAAAGAAAATATTAATCGACCATTATCTGCTATACTTAGTTTAAATACCATTGCAAATACTGTAGGCGCTGCAGGAGTAGGGGCGATAACACTTGTTGAATTTGGAAATAGTTGGGTTGCAATAATGTCTGGAATACTTACTCTATCAATTTTAGTTTTTTCTGAAATTATTCCAAAAACTATTGGGGCAATATATTGGAAAAGGATTTTAATTCCTGCTACAATTGCAGTTCAAGTATTAATTGTAATAATGTATCCTTTAGTTTTATTACTGGAGCTCCTTTCAAAATGGCTTGCAAAAGGGGAAAATGGTGATAAAGTATCTAGAGAAGAAGTGATTGCAATGGCTGAGCTTGGTGAAGATGAAGGTACCATTGAAGAGAGTGAAAGTACAGTTATCGAAAATGTTTTAATGCTTGATGATATTCCTGTAGAAGAAGTGCTTACCCCTCGATCTGTTATTTTCTATTTGAATAAGGATAATAATGTAAAAGAAGTATTAGAAAAGCATGAAAATATTGAATTTTCTCGTATTCCAGTATGTGATGATGGGTTAGATAATATTATAGGAGTTGTACGTCGTCATATTTTATTAAAAAGTAAGGCAGAAGATCAATTCGATATAAAAATTGGTGAACTTGCCCGTCCAATTCATACAGTACAAGAAACAGATTCTGTAGGTGATGTTTTAGATGAATTCGTTAAACGTCGCGAACATATGTTTATGGTAAAAGATGAATTTGGTCAAGTAACTGGACTAATTACTTTAGAGGATGCTATTGAAACATTACTTGGTGTTGAAATTGTTGATGAGACAGATTCAGTTGTGGATATGCGAAAGCTGGCTCTAGATAATTGGCGAAAAAAGCGCTGGAAAACACAGGAATAATAAATAGCGGATTAATCTACCTGAACCAGCGTATTTAATATGAATTATTTTTTTCCTCGCTGGATTTACTTTATTTTTTTAATTACTATAGTTCTTAATGGACAAGAGAATATAGTAAAGACATTATATTATATTAATGAATTTGACTTTACTAGTGGTCATCCCACACCTAAATCTGAAATAAATTATAAACCTCATATTCGTGTAGAATATGATACTTTTGATCGAATTATATCAAAAGCAAACTTTAATCGCCGTAATATAATTATTACTAAAGAATCTTTTACTTATGAGTCCAATTCTTATGATCCTATAGAGAAACGTGATTATGAAGGAGATAGCAGATTAGTTAGGAAAACTATTTTTGGTTTAAGGGGTAAGGCGCCTGATTATATCTCCTATGTGTATGGATTGGATTCATTAAAGACCTGGAAAGATGATGTTTTCACTATTGTAAACTATAATGAATATGAGAAACCTTATTTATTTCAGCTATTTGATGTTAATGCCATTGGTTATGCAAATGCCTTGTTAGATTATAACGAAAACGGTTGGTTAGTTAAACAAACATGGAAGCGTTTGCCTGATGGTAAGGAAATGAGGTTGTGGAACTATAATTTTGATCCAGAAACAAAGCTAACTAGAATTATGGAGTTTGATTCAACGAAAACTTTAGTAATGGATATTCAACTTAATCCTGACTCCTTACAAGCAGTATATAATCCAATTTTACCGTTAGACAGTGGTTTTACGAACAGCACGGTTTTATCATTTGAATTATTAGATAGTATAGATGTTGGCTATATTACATGGCGATGGGTAGGAGGTGTTCCAGATATTGATAGTACTCATCTTTTTAAGATCCCTGATAGTCTTTTTCATAAAGGTATTTATCAAAATTATGACCTTGCATTAGATGATTATCTTATTGATGGTGCTATATACAATATTGAGTTTACCGGAGAAAGTACGTTTGACTTTGAAATAATTAAAGTTATCATTCCCTATGTCACTTATGATGTAACACCTCCAACTATATCTGTAGGCTCTAAACCTGCCATAAACAAACCCGAATTTTATTTTTCTACTGATGAACCATTATCAGAAGGTTATATAGAATGGATTCCTTTTCCTTCAACACCTCAACAGGATACCCTCCACCTAGTATATATGAATGATCGAGAATTAAAACTAGGTTTAAGACAGTACATCGTTTTAGAAAATCAAACTCCTTTATTGGATAGTGCAAAATATAATTTACAGTTCACAGCCTATGATCGTGCAAGAAATCGATCTTTTTTCCAAGCACAGGAACTTATTTTGTATGATATATCTCCACCATTAGTTTATATGTATTATCCATTAAGTAATACATATGTTAATCATTTGGAAGTTCAGGTAGAGGCCAGTGAAGTTCTAGCTTCTGGTCAAATAATTTTAACAGATCTTTCTGGTACACGTGATACCTTATCTCCACATATTTATCAATTACCTAAAAAAGAGCTGCAATTAGGTCTTCATGCTGCATTATTAGATGATGCGCTGCCAGTAATGGATACTACTACATATAGTTTTAAGTATATAGGAATTGATCCAGCGGGAAATATTTCAGACCCAGCTATTAGGGAACCTATTTATTATGATATCTCTCCACCAATATATACACAAATATTTCCTACAATTGGATCCCATGTAAATAACCCCAGACTTTCATTTATTGTTAGCGAAGATTTAGCTGCAGGTGAATTTACTTGGGCTTATCGAGAAGGTCTTAAAGATACTTCAGCCCCTCATATAATCACATTGACAAATAATGAGCGCAAAGGAGATACTAGAACAAATTGGACATTAAAAAATCAAACTGAACTATCTGATGGAACTGTATACGATCTTATTTTTATAGGGCAAGACTTAGCAGGAAACCAAACAGGATTTATCACTACTCCAGATATAACTTATGATATTACTCTACCAGTATTTACAATTCTTGATCCAATTAATGACGCATACACAAATTATTTAAGTTTATCCTATGAACTTTCTGAGCCTCTTAGAGAAGGTGTTATTACATGGACAGCTTTAAATAGCGCTAAAGACCCAGAATCTCCACGAATGATTACTATGGAGCTCGATGAAATGATCGAAGGAGTTTCTTCAGATATTGTACTAAAAAATATGACTTCATTAGTAGATAGCGTTACATATAGTATTAAGATGGAGGGATCTGATTTAGCCACAAATGTTGGTATACCATTTGTTGTATCGAATGTTCATTATGATTTTTCACCTCCAATAATCACTTTAACTCATCCAGCAAATAATACGTATCAGTCAAAAACTTATTTTAATTATCAAATCACAGAAGATTTACTTTATGGCCAAGTATCATGGATACAACTGTACACAAGAGGAGTCAAACCAGATACAGTCATCTTAAAAGGTGCTGAATTAATTGCTGGTATAAATGATTCAATAATATTTACAGATATGAAAAAATTGAAGGATGGAGCAAGTTATGATATAATTTTTGAAGGATATGATTTAGCAAAGAATGAAGCCATTCCGAAACGTATTACAAATGTTACTTACGATTTTACACCCCCATATATTGATTTACAATACCCCCAAACATTGTCATCTGTAAATAATATAAATATTTCTTATGAATTGAGTGAATTTTTATTAGAGGGTACTGCAACTTGGAAATGGGTGGATGGTGTCTTAGATACTCGTGAGCATGTGCAGACGCTAGCGCCATTCGAAAGGGAGATAGGACAGAAAAATTTTATTTTAATTCAAGACTCACCTGAGTTAGTTGATGGTGCATATTATGATTTAATATTATTTGGTAAAGATAGGGCAGGTAATCCCTCTAATAAAGCAACTGCTAAAAATGTTAAGTATGATATAACTCCACCGGTTATATCAATTAGAAACCCCACTCCTAATATTTTTATTACATCGACTCAAATTGAATATGACTTTTCTGAAGATATGCAAAGAGCTGTTGTGAAGTTTGAATACAGTGATGGAGATTACGATTTATCATCCCCTCATATATATAATATAAAGGGAGATAATTTAAAAATTGGATCACATATTATTGAGCCAGAATTTATTCCAGAACTAATGGAGGGTACACAATATACTTTAAGTATTACTGGTGAAGATTTAGCTGGTAATCCTGCTGAGCCAGAAATTGTACTTGGAGTAATTTATGATGCATATCCTCCTGTACTAGCTTTGAATTATCCTTTACCAAATAGTTTTATAAATAATTCAAAAATAAGTTACTCAATAAATGAATCTTTATTAGAAGCAACATTAATTTGGGAGGCAATTGGTGGTGCTGATGATCCTAATTCTCCTCATAAAATAAATTTTAATGAAGATGAAAAAAAGAAAGGATCTTATCAAGATACTATTCTCATATCACAGACAGCGCTTCAAGACAGTACGATATATAAAGTATCATTTTTTGGGAAAGATCCCGCAGGAAATGAAAGCAACCTAATAGTTAATGATAATGTAGCATATGATATTAGTTCTCCCATAATTACAATTATTGAACCTGGGAATAACCATTATACTCCAAGTACAAATATAAATTACTCCTCTTCTGAAGACCTTTTAAGTGCAAAAATAATTTATGTTGGTACAAGTGCAGATAAAAAAAGATTAAATACTGAAGTTATTATTACCCCTGAAGGATTGTTAGCTGGTATTCATAATTCTGATGATTATAATAGAGCTGATCTTAGAGATAGTGCGACTTATATGATTGGTTTTGAGGCAAGGGATTTGGCAGGAAATTATGCAAGGCCAGTTGGTTTATATAATTATCATATTGATAGAACATTGCCAGTTATTTCAATTATATCGCCTTCGCAAAATTCTTACTCAAATCATCCTTTGTTTGAATATTCGTTATCTGAAGATATTTATTATGGTAAAGTGCTGTTTTTTGACCAATCTGATTCTTTGAGTTTGATTCCTAGTGTGGAATTTGAATTGGATTCTACAGAATTTTCAGAAGGTTTTCATGCTTTAGATACTTTAGTGAATCAATTGCCATTAAACGATAGTACGATTTATACTATACAAATAAAGGTTTATGATATTGCTAAAAATTGGAATGATTCTACAATCATAAAAGATTTTCATTTTGATATTAGTCCACCAATTGTCAATATTTTTGATCCAATAGATAGTTCTTTTATTAATACAAATGCTGTTTCGATCTATAAAAGTGAAGATCTAATATCAGCTGATATGTACTGGGTAAATGTTGAAGGCGATGCAGTTTCTTCAAGAATAAGAGAAAGAGATATGCTTTTTGGAGAAACTAGATTGGTTATGTATCCAACATCACTTAATGAAAATATGCATTATGATTTGTTTATTGTTGGTGAAGATTTAGCTGGAAATCCATTTCAAACAAATATGACTAAAGGAATTATTTATGATGTTACTGCACCAGTTATTTCAATTAATAAACCTGTAGAAGGTGGCTATATTAATACTAAAGCTTTAAGTTACAATTTTAGCGAACCATTAATACAAGCAAATGTATCATGGGAAATTAAAACAGGAATTGATACTCTCAGTCCATATAGAGTTGAATTACAGGGAGAAGAATTGAGTTCAGGTGATCATGATTCAACTTTTTTTTCTTATGTACCTGAACTTGTTGATGGGTCTTGGTATGGTCTAACAATGGCCGGAACAGATCGCGCTGGGAATCAATCCGATGTCGTTATCATTAATCGTGCAAAATATGATTTTACATATCCAATATTTTACGATTTAAAGCCTGATGCAAACCAATGGATACGAAAACTTGATTTAGCATATACATTAAGTGAAGATCTTATTTTTGGTAGGATTGTATTTAGACATGTTGGCGGAGAACCTGATCCTGATGGTGAATATTTAGTTCGATTAGAAGGAAGCAGATTGAAAGCCGGTCCTGGAGGTGGAGAGTTGCCAAGAAGTTTAGTGCGTTTAGTATCTGGAGGAATTTACTCTATCACATATACTGGACGAGATTCTGCTGACAATTTTGTTTCAGAATTTGTAATTCCAAATGTTCGATTTGACAATATTAAACCATTTATTGTGATTACTAAACCTATGGCTACTCAAACTGTATTTGATTCTTATAAATGGCCATATACTAATTCAGAAAAAATTAGTTATACCTTAAGTGAGGATCTAAAAGAAGCTTCTTTGTCAATTGTAAATACTGGAGGAAAGACTGATCCTAGGTCTCCAATTGAAGTACAGTTGATTAAAGATGAAATGATAGTAGGAAGTTACATAGATACTGTACTAGTAAATTCTCTCAGCTTGATAGATAGCGCGATTTATACTTTTTCTCTAAATGGTGTAGATAGCGCTGGAAATGTAGCTGATGGATATACAGTGTCAAATATCCACTATGATATTACTAAACCTGTTATTGAAATGCTTTTGCCTGTTGAAAATGGTGCATTAAATGCTCCATTATTAACATATAATTTTAGTGAAACGATGTTAAAGGCAAATTTGGTTATTACTCAAATTAATGGTCAGCCAGATTCGCTATCTCCACATAATGTGGAGATAGTAATGTATGAATTAGCAGAAGGTTTTGCTGATAGTGTAATTATAACAAATGCACCTCAATTATCAGATGGATCTATATATAAGTATGAATTTATCGGTCAAGACTTAGCAACGAATTCTTCTAATCTAGTTGTGTCAAATAATGTGCTTTTTGATACAACAATTCCAGTAGTCTCTATGTCTAGACCTTTAGATTCAGAAATTCTCAATACAGTTGATATTAGTTTTTTGAATTCTGAAAAATTAAATATTGGAGATTTTGTTTTTACAAGAACAAGCGGTACGTCTGATCCAAGTTCTCCACATAGAATACCTGTTATAGATGAAGGTCTTTTAGAAGGAATGCATACAGATTGGGCGCTAGACCTAAAAGGCAATCTTGTTGATGGTACAAGATATAAAATTACTTTTGATGGAAGCGATAGAGCTGGGAATAAGGCTCAGTTTATTCCAATTAGTAATGTGCTATATGATATTAACCCTCCAATTGTAATAATAGAATATCCATTAAATGATGGCTATTTCAATGCTCCAAAATTTACTTATTCAACAAATGAACAACTTAAAGAGGCTATCATTACAATATCAAGAGTAGGTGGACCGGATGACCCAAATAGTCCGCATATATTTGATATACCATCAACATATAGATTCGAAGGTTTTTACCAAGATGTTAATTTTGAAGATAAAATTAATCTCGTGGATGGCTCTTCTTATGAAATCTCAATTGTCGTTACAGATATGGCAAAGAATACAGCAGAAACAATTATAATATCTAATGTTACATTTGATATTACTGCACCTGTATTATCAGTTACTTCTCCTTTGGAAGATAGTTTCTATCTGGACTTTTTATTAGAGTATAATGTAAGTGAGCCACTATCTTTTGGTCGAGTAGATTTACAAAGGACACGCGGTGTATATGATGCTGATAGCCCTTATGCTATTGAATTAGATAATGAGCAACTTTTAGTGTTAGAAAATAGCTCAATAGATTTAGATCAAATACTTCCATTGAAAAGTGGGGCTGGATATGATATACAAATATCAATATTAGATAGAGCTGGTAACTCTAGTGATGAAGAGATATTAATTGAAAATGTTACGTATGATACAATCCCACCAGTAATTGCTATTTTGGAACCTGTATTAGATGATTTTGTTAATTATAAAGGTATATCATATTCAACTAATGAATCTTTAAGCGAATTCGAACTAATATGGACTAGAATTGGTGGGGTTTCCGATGCTGGTTCACCTCATTCTACAATTTTACCTGAAGAATATTTGCCTCAAGGAAGATATGAAAATATTCGTTTAGAAGATGGGCCAAAATTAGTAAACAACACAGAATATAGTTTAACTGTAATTGCCACTGATTTGGGAGGAAATAAAAGGGTTAGAGTTATTGACAAGATTATATATGATGATGTATTACCTGAATTCATATTGACAAATCCCCAATCAAAAGATTTTATTAATTCTACTAAGCTAACGTATAGTTTGAATGAGAGATTAATTGAAGGTGAAATTATTTGGGAGCCTATAGATCCAACTGGAGGGAGTCCTATAAAAATTATTCTAAAAAATGGTGAACTAGATAAAGGATCTTTTGAAGAAATTATGCTTCAAAATCAAATAGAATTAATTGATGGTTTATTATATAATATTTCAATTGATGCATATGATAGAGCAAAAAACAGGCTATCTATCTTATTATCAGATAGTGTTAAATATGATATAACTCCACCTGATTTTGTTAATATCGCCCCTGAAGCTGGTAGCTATGTAAATTCTGCAATAGTTAAATTTACTAATACTGAAAAATTATCAAGTGCTTCAGTAATTTGGGAAAGAATTGATGGAGAAGAGGATAAGAACTCACCTCATACTATTGATATACCTTCTGAGTACTTTGAAACAGGAGAGCAGGAAACATCAAATATTTCAACCCCAAACCTTATTAATGGAGCAGTGTATAGATTAACATTAAATGGAAGAGATTTGGCGGGCAATTTATCTGGTGTTGTTTATCATAATATGAATTATGATATTGAAAATCCTAAGTTAAATATTACATATCCATTGCAAAACCCTGCAATAAACAATACAGATATTGGTTATGAAATATCTGAGCAACTAGGTTCTGCAACGATAAAATATACTTGGTTAAGTGGTGTTGAAGATGGAAATAGTCCACATGTTATCAATATAGATCAAAGAAGTTTGCCTGAAGGAATTACTGAAAGATACCCTTTAAATCCAGCGCCATTCTTAGTTGATGGAGGGGTATATAAAATCGAACTAGAAGGTATTGATCGCGCTGGTAATAAAAGTAATATTTCAATCAGAGAATCAATTCTCTATGATATAACTAAACCAACGATTGCAATGAGTGTTCCTATACCAGATATAGTAAATATTGGAAAAGAAATATCCTATAGTATATCTGAAGACTTATTTGAATCTGAAATTATTTGGACAAGGGTCGATGGCAATATTGATAAAAATTCTCCTCATACTATAAATTTATCAGATGAAGAAAAGAAAAAAGGTGATTACGAACTTGTAATATTAGATAATGTTACAGATTTACTATCAAGTACAACTTATAATGTATCTATAAAAGGAATTGATCCTGCTGGAAATGAGAGTGATCCATTAATGGTAAGAAATGTAGATTATGTAAGAAAGATAGATGGGCAATGGATATTTAAAGGAGCTGTAATTACAGTTGTATGGAATTTTACTACTACAAGCGGAGATGATGGAACAACTGGTGATTTTGAACAGTGGATTCAAATGGGAGCTAGGGTTAGTAACCGTGAAAAAGGTACATTTTCAATAGATTATTCAGCCAAACCATGGACATTAGACTGGACAATGCCTTCTTCAGGTATACGGAGAATAAGTTTGTTTAATTTTGGTGATAATGAAACGTTAAATGTCATCACTGGAGAATTAAAACCTGAAGATTGGGATGATGGCCAAATAATGCAATATAAATATAGCGAATAATTAATCATGATTGTTTGGCGTTGGAGATCCAAAAGATGCACACTAAATTCGCCGACGATAATAATATAAATTTACCTTAGGAAATTAATTTATGGCTAAAAAACAATCGTTTGCAGATAAAGCTTCAAAAAAAGGAAAAAGCCTTGGCACATTTGTTAAGTATGTGAAGAGTGTTTTGTCAGAGAAAACTGGTCATTGGAGGTTCAATGAGCAAATAGTAAATATAAAAGAAGGTGAAAATTTAGATAGCGCTTTAAATAGATTAAGCGAAGAAAGCCAAGCTTTAGATATTGAAATGCCAACTGAAAATGTAGAAGCACCAGCAGAAGAAGAAGCACCAGCAGAAGAAGAAGCACCAGCAGAAGAAGAAGCACCAGCGGAAGAAGAAGCACCAGCAGAA
>MDTA01083923.1_pt1 | contig 12033 bp, 13 predicted proteins | sample 811151 | NCBI WGS metagenome assembly MDTA01 (sample SAMN05326648, study PRJNA326480) | marine metagenome | isolation source: seawater | place: Indian Ocean: South | collected 2010
CCTGTGAACGTAACCAAATATATGCGGGAATTTTATTTTCTTCAGTGAAATTTTCAAAATGGGTTTCTAGGTTAGATTTGTAAAAGTTCCAGTCTTTGTTTATATTATTCACGAATATTTCACTTGGTCTTGAAAAATCTATAGAAAGACTATCTGCAAGCCAATGATTTCCGCTTCTGGACATACCATGGATCGCAATAGCTCTTTGTTTTTTGGTGTTCTGTGGTCCCATAGAAAAGCAAAACCTTGCATTCGCTGCATATCCATCAATATAATCACAACCTGCACCTGATAATGTAGACACGAATTTTGTTTCGTAATTTATCATTCGTATTAGACTGTTAGACGCATCAATTACGATTATGTTATTATACCATGTTGCAATACCACGCGGATATGAGAATAATGGCGACACACCATCTCTGTTACCTGGAGTTTTACAATCGCCTAATGTCATATTCGTAAAATGGATGCAGCTGTTTCTATAATTAGAAAAAACAATATCATCTTTTATTGTACATATTCCTTGTATATTTTCGTCTTCTGATAAACTTGGTTTTGAAATTGTGTTATTGTTCAAATAATATATTCTAGATGCCACCATGATGATATTTTTTTCTAACAAGAGAATTGGTGAACTTTTACACTCGATCATAATTTCTCCAGTATTTGTAATCAAATTTAAACGATATAGAAAATTTGCATCACTGGTATATATAAGGTCTTCTTTAATATCGATTCCATTTGGATGATTAAATGTAATATTTTTGAAATGTAATGTTTTGACAAAATTTTCTTGTAATGATATGTATCTTATGACATTATTATCTTCATCTGTTACATAAATAACATTATTTTGAGTACAAATACCTCGTGGAGAAGAAAAACGACTTTTATGTAATGAGCTATCAAGATGTCCTTGTATACCTCCGGAAATTGTTCCAACTATCCATTCTTTATTTGTATATGTCAAATTCCTAATAACATGATTTTTAGTATCAGCAATTACAAACAGGTTGTCATCAATTTTCGCAATATTTATAGCATATAACAAAAGTAAATTCCATAACATATTTATATATACGAATTATATTTTGTAAGAGTATTCGTAGAGTCTCAGAGTCTTAGATGGAAGCTCTAAGATTTTTTGTTATTGATACACTCTCTATCGCCGAAGTTTTACAATCCCTCATGAAAATCACAAAAGAACGGGATATTGATCACATTCTATTTTATACATTCAATCTTGGTGATTTTTTTCATTCATTTCCAAGAAGGTTACAACACATATTCCTCTATAATTTATTTTTTTCTGAATAGTAAATGAGAGATCATGGAATATCGTTGAGTAACGTACCTATCACCGACAAAATGTCGAAACGTTATCGGCGTGTTAAAGATCCCGAAATAGAAAGTAAGAGTTTATTGGTTGGTTCATTAGATATAAAAGACACTGTCAAACGTATTTTTCCAGAATTGCTTATGAAAGACTATGAAGAATTTTACAAGAATGTAATATCACTTTCAAAGCAACGAAATATTAAAGATATTTCAATATTGTTTGATAATTTTTCACAAAAAAAATATGTCAAATCTATTTTTGATTATGATAAGAATGATAGAGGGTATGAAGATAGTGTTGTGTTTTATTATGATACGTTTATTAATGATCTCAAATTAATTTCAGATCAAAAATATTTAACTGAAGATATTTATGAAAAGATTAATGATTCTATTGAAAATATTCTAAACTATTTTGAAATAATAATTCCAATTATATACTTTAAAATTGTAGCAGTAAAGAAATAAGAAAATATTCAACTATTTTTATCCATTCTGTACCTATCAAGTTTGTTTTCATAATGTTATTTGGCAATATTTTTTTAATACAATAAACAAAAAAATGAGATATGATGCAATTTATAAGAGTTCCTCCGGAACACCACCACTCGGACCACCACTCGGATCACCACCCTATATTGGTAAAACACCCGAACACATAGCTCCAAGAATACAAGAAATGAATGAACGTTCTAAGCAAAATCAGGTTCTTCCAGATTCTATTGTAAACCGACAACAACAACATAATGATAGAATTATACAGAATTTAAAAATTGAGTTGAAAGAAAGTTATAACGAGATAGAACGATTACGTGAGAAAACAAAAAAGGAGGAAGAACAAAGAGAACAATTAATTCGTGAAGTTAGTGTACTCAGAACGCTCAGTGATGACCGTGTAACACAACTTCTTAACGATAATTTAATACAAAAAAAAGATATAACAGATTTAACAAGTATTGTAACTATTCAAGAAAAATTGTTAAGTCACTTTTCTAAAGAAAGTATTACTGATACAGAAATTGTGGAATTGAAAAATGACCTTGTGAATAAAAAACGTGAATATGAGGAAACTTTACAACAAAGAAAAACAGAAAAAGAAAAAAATGATCGCATCGAATTTTTGAAAGGAATTCAACAGGATGAGGCCAGTTATGAAGGTTTCAAGTTATTTTATGATATGGAATTTGGTAAGCTTGATTGGAATGTAGAAAACAAAGAAGAGTTCAATAAAGTTAGAGAAGTATATATGAAATGGAAGGAAGAAGAAGAAGAACTAGAAGAAGATTTTGACAGATTATGGGCCAATGTATAGTGTCACGATCGTTATCAAAACAAAAAAATTCTTTAGTAAGCACTTTCGCAGCAAATTGTAAGATTGGAATTTGCAAAAAAATACTTCTTTTAAAAATAAAACAGGATCAAAGTGTTCGGTAAAGGCGCTACCAACAGCGACGATGATTTTTACAACTGAGCAAACGAATGCTATCAACGCGTTTGTAAATACTCCTAAAAATGTGAGTGTACAAGCTGTACCCGGTGCGGGGAAATCAACCTTAATACTTGAAATTGTTAAACGATTGAAAGAACACAATAACAATATAAAATGTTTAATAGTTGCATACAACACAGATTTGGCAGCACATATGGTTCAATTATTGAAGAAACATTCTTTGGAAGATTGTGCAGACTGTTATACATTTCACAGCTTGTGTAGTAATCATATACAACTCGCACCTGACGACATTTCGTTTGAAGTCGCAATAAAATATTGTGAAATGGGATATATTGAACCAAAAACTATAAATGTAGATTGTGTTTTAATTGATGAAGGACAAGATATGAAAGACATTTACATTTCTTTATTGAAGAATGTACTAAAAGGAAATGTAAAATACTTTATTTGTGGTGATATTCGCCAAATGTTGTATGATTTTGATCCGGATTCTATGGCAAATACGAAAATTTTATCAAAACCAAACATGTATTTAGAAAACGATTTAAAGTGGAGTTATCATACATGCAGTACAAGTCATAGATTACCTTCTACAGTTACAAAGTTTGTAAACACTATATTTGAAACGAATATTGTTTCTACGAAAAATAATGATGAAAAGATTAATATAATTGCACCAAATCCATGGAAAATGGGAGAAACATTGATAAAGTACATACAGAACAATGTAAGTAAGACACTTCTTCTTACTTCTACTAAAAACGGAAATAGACCATTACAGGCATTAATAAATTACCTAAGTTCAAGAGGTATTCCAATTCATATGGGATCAAATTCAGAAAAAAATGATGAACGAATAAAAAAAGGAAAATTAAATGTTGTTACCTTTCATTCTTCCAAGGGTATGGAGGATTATAATGTAATTGTTCTTGCGAAAAATGATGAAAAAGAAAACCCACTTTACGTTGCTCTTACAAGAACTTTGAAGAGTTTGACAATTGTATTAGATCCAAAATTTCCTAATCACAGAATATGCAAAGCATGCAGACTACTTCCAGAATTAATTGAAATGGACGATGAAACTAAGAAAATTGTTGCATTATGTTCTATTTCAGGAAAGACTACCGAAACAGAAAGACCAATGGCTCCACAACGTTCTCTACAGCGTGTAAGGCCACGTATAGCACTTTATGAAAATTTTAAGACAACCAGAGAAAGTCCAAAGGTTGAGGAAGTAACAAAAACATTTACAGTATCAATTGGAGACGAATATTATGAAGATACGTCAAATGTTTATGCACAAGCCGTCGTATTATATCTTGAATATTTTAAGACGCATCGCATACAGTTTATGGAAGATCTTTTACACCCAACCAGAATAGAATATGGTCACCAAGCAAATGCGATAAAGATGGGATTAAATAATCGTATAATTATTCCAAACATTCCATCATTTTCTCTTTTACCTGAAGATCTTTATAGTCAAACAGAAAAGGCTTATTTTTCATCAAAGAATGCTATAGATTTTTGTACAATGGCACTCGCAACATTATCATGGAATGGTTTTCATTACGTTATGAGACAACTTCTTCCTGTAAGTAAATGGGTAGATCAACCATTTTTCGAAAAGATGTGTGAATTCGCTCTGACATTAATTCCTGAAGACGAAACTGCAAGATATGATGTGAGGTTGACGTATACAAATTCGGAGTTACAAGTCCTACATTTAAGAACCCATATATATACAGATTCATACGTTTCACATCTAATATGGACCACTGAAACGAGCCAAGCTGATCGTGCTGATGCAGCAATAAGAGCTGCAATGCACCCTCAAAAAAAGTGTAAATTGATAAATTTATTAACGGGGGAGATTGAAACTATTGTAACACAAAATGCTGAAAATGTAATTGGAAATGTTTAAGTTTGTAAATTGTCGTCCCATTACTCGTAGTTTCTATCATATTTAAAAATAAGTTTAAAATGTGTTTTATTAAAATACCATTGCAAACGTTCATGAAGGATCAAACATCCTACTCTGAAAAAGAGATCACGAGTGTGAACCTGTGCACCACGATGACGCGCGGGCAACGCAAAAATAACGGTTACAAAGATCATGGTTACCCAAAAGATGAAATGAGAAATATTCTAAAAACAAATCAGTTATCGAGTCAGGAAACAAATGCAATCAAACTCATTTGTGATGAAGAATTTAAGAATTTTCGCCGCGAAGATCGTCCTTCTGGACAAGGTCCTTATGGTCGCATCGGTAAAAATAGAAGAGATGCAATTTGGTATGCCCGTAAGAGCGTGAATGGAAGATTTCCATATTACAGAATACATAACAAAGCATACAATGGCGAAGCTAAACGTACCTCAACCAAAGGATTAAAAAGTGCAATAATTCCAAGTATTATGCCCAAATGGTTGATCGATATACTTGATTTTGTTTCAAATAAATATTCGATTCCTGTACTCAATCATGTGGTATTGCATCGCTACATCGATGGAAGTGATGTAATTGGTGAGCATCAAGATAAAGATATTGACATTAAAGAAGACTCACATATTGTATCAATTTCTATCGGTCAATCTCGAAACTTCAAAATAAAAGATTCATTAACAAAGGAATCTGTCAAGCTACGAGTTAATGATGGAGATATGATATTGTTGCCATATACCATGAATCAATGTTGCAAACACAAAATCCTCAAAGAAACAACCAAAAGTGCAAATAAAGTAAGATACTCTATCACGGCACGGTCCATATGCAATTTTTTTGATCCAAACACTCTTAATAAAATATACTTTGACTAGTCTGTGACAGAGATGAGATCCAATGTTTTATTTTCTATAAAACTTTTATATTATAACTGTGTCTATGAAATTTGGTCTTCCCATGTTTTTTTATCCCTTCGATATGTTGTGAAGAAAGATATCCTTTGTTTTTTGAAATACAATAAAATTCATCCAAATATGGATGAGCTTTACATAGTTCCAGAATATCATTATCCCTTGTAACCTTTGCGATGATAGAAGCAGCAGATACCTCACTATATAGAAAATCTGCTTTTGGAATACATTCAAATGGAATATCGTTCCATTTTCGGAATATTGTACCATCGACTATGTGTTTTTCCATTTTTATATCAGGATACTTTGTTATAAAATCTTGTAATGCTCTTTCAAAAACAAGTCTTCTTGCTTCACCCAGTCCTATTTCATCTATTTCTATATTTGTTACTTTTCCTATTCCATACATACATTTTTCACAAATTTGTGTAAAGAGAACACTTCTTTTTTTTTCACTCAATTTTTTAGAGTCTGTAAGTCCTTCTATAATTACATCCGAGGGTTTCAAAACGGCCGATGCAACCAAGTCTCCAAATGCTGGACCACATCCAGCCTCGTCTAAGCCCAACATTTTTCAATGAATGTGTCGATCCTTTTATAAACTGACTCTTTATAAAAATACTTGTTATGTAAATAATATAAAAACATATAGTATAAATGTCGAGTTCCAGTGGTTACCAACCTTTGTCAGAAGATCCAAATATACTACCGATAAAAAAACCGTCTAGAAGAGTAGGACCACCGTTAGAGCCCCAGAGACCTAGAGTCTCATTTGCACCTGAGAGACCTAAAGTCTCATTTGCACCTACGAGACCATCATTACCATCTGGTTTCGACTTGGTCAACGAATCATCCGCACCAAATATCATTCCACAAAATACACAAAATACACAAAATACACAAAATACACCGAATACACCGAATACACCAAATTCATCATCCGCTCTCACGAGTAGTTCACCACCCGAAAATACAGACTGGCTTAAAAGAGTACAAACAAGAACTGATATTCCAAGTACCCCATTGGGAAAACCTTTACCGGGTGAAAAGCAATCTTCAAATTACAATCGTATGGAATTGAGAATAAATACACTTGTATCTATGCTGAGTGTTGTGATAGGCGTGGCAGCACTTATTGTGTCAATTACAAGAGATGATAAAAAAAATAAAATAATTTCTATAGTAACTTTGGTCATAATTTCAGTTATTGCTGCGCTTTTACTAAGAATGTTATTGCACGAAAAAACAGACACGGAAGATTTATCACCCCTTATTTTCGGGATCATAATATATCTATCAATTATTTCAATATTTGTAATATATTGGATTGAAAGTTGAAAACTTAACCAAATGTATTCTCAAATGCATAAACAAAATAAAGAAATCCATCAGCATTTCCATATTTTTGATATAAACTGTGCATAGTATCTTGATTTTTGGGTAACGAATTATTACAAAACATGAATATACTTTCAGAAGAATCTACAGACAATCTTTTTCTTACAACATATAGGAATTGTGAATATGTCAATTCCCATGGTACTAAAAATTTTGTCTTGTCTATTCTTTTTGTTTTATTGTCTTTTGGTTCAACAATAATTGGTGCACTCGTACGGTATTTGTTTTTTATTTTTTTGCTCTCTGCAATTCTTTCTTCATATGTGAAACGTTCCAAAAATGGAATATGTTTTTCCATCATTTACTTTCAAAATTATTTTTTTATATAAGTTCCATAAATAAATGGGTTGTTGTTATACTAAACAAGATCCATATTCAGTTTATATAGATATTATTTGTAAAAGAAAAATAGATAAATCAAATAAGATATATCCAGATTTCACAGTTCATGAAACGGAGATATTGTCAAGTATATATGACAAATTACCACCAGATGCACAGAATATTATTACTTTAAATACTGATGATGGCGCGGGTACGGGCATCCGTTAGTATATTTGTTAAAAAAAAAGTGTAGTATAAAAATGAATGGATATGTTTCAATTTTGTACGGAAATACTGCTCATGCATGTTCGCTTGCGATTAGCGCTGAGAATCTGAAAATTTTAGATCCAGGTACTGCTAGAATTATTCATGTTTGGAACATATCGTCCGAAACAGAAGATGTACTGAAGCATGGTTGGAAAATACAACAGGTTAAATCACCTGGAGATAAATGGTGGCGAAAACTTCCCGTGCTCGAATCTAAACTAAAGCGAGTAGTATTTTTTGATTCAGATAACTATGTAATGCCAGGAGCAAACATGAAAAGTTTATGGAAGTTACCACATAACAAAACCTATGCATTGGAAGATTGGCCAAAACATTGCTTCAATGGGGGTTTTTTGATTTTTACGCCAACTCGAGAAGCGATAGACAAATATATGATTGGAGCAAGATTAAAAAAAAATGCTCCAAATATGTCTTCCTGTCGTTTCGACGAACAAAAAGTTCTTAATTATGTTTATCCCGATTGGGAACACGTTCCTAGAGAACTTGTTAGTAAGTTTGCAATCGACCAGACTCCTTGTTTCCAAAATGTAGCCGATGCTGAAAACGCGTCAGGAATGTTTCATTTTTATGGTCGCACTGTTCCATGGGGGACAAACTGCATGGAATGTATTATGGCAGGAACAACATGTAATGTAAAGTTAATGAGACGTCGAGGTAGAATAAATCCATCATGTGGTCATAATGCTATCCAATCGTTGTGGTATTCTAACTATTTAAGGCTCCCAAAATATGTTCGTAAAATATGCTACAAAAGATTAAAGAGTACTGAAGTGATATACCACGCAGATTCGCGATTAGCAAACTTTACTGGTTGTGATTTACCGAAAATATAAATATATTATATTGTAAAGATGCATGAAAAAAGAGAATTGGGTTCTCAGCATAAAGGACCACATAAGCTGTCTGTTGTAGAATCATTACATTCAAGTACTTCTTACTCAGAATGTTCTCATAAAAAGCATGAAGAAAGTCCTAGTTCAGAAGATAAAGTAAAATATGTAAAAAAAATGATACGTCTAGCTAAAATATAAATGAAATGTGATGTACTATCAAAATATACGTAACGTTGATTATTAAAAAATTTTTTTCAATTTATGTTAAATGGAAAGGCTTGCTTTTTTTATAATTTCATTGGCGGTTATAACTGCAGTTGTTCAAAAGTTTTTTTTACGTTCTGGTTTAATAAGTTACGAAGAAGAGTACGTTTTAGATGAAAGAATTCTTGTGATTTCCATATATGATTATGGAGAAGATTGGGAAGCTTCCGTAAGACAGATTTTGAACACTTCTTTTTATAAGAGCAATATTATCGTTGGAGTTGTTATTAGATGTTCCAAGTCGAACCAAAAAGTAAATGTTCCGATTGATCTTCAACAAAATACAAGTGTCACATATGTCTCAATGAAAAATGAAAAGTATATTTCGGACACATTAAACAAAATGTATTCTGGCGAAGAATATATTTGTATTTTTAGAAAATCTGTACCGTACAATAATTGGGACGTACATTGCTTAGATGTTTTAACGGATAAAAGGGTTATTACGTCTTTACCCACACATCAAGATATTCCATTATTTCCAGTTATCAAGAATAATAAAGGTTTATTGGTAAATGGAAATGCCAAAAAAATAAATTCAATGTCGATGACTGTAACAAGTGGCGTGTGTTTGTGTCACAATTTTATATTTGGAAAAAGTTTTACAGTAAAAAATATCGATTTCAATAATTCCATGTTGGAGGAAAGTTTTAAAATCAATAAAAAAATAGTAATACCTTGTTTTCCATTAATAAAAGGAAAGTATATAAAAACAAAATCCTTTTTTGACAAGGATAAAAAATACTTTGAAAACATGTCGATTGGTCTTTCTCAATATCCATCAGATAATGAATGCATTTTAAAATATGGAAGTGTCGATACCGCGAACTTGCAACTTGAGTTTCAGCGTTGAAATTTTATAAAATAATTATGAAAGTCTAATCGAGTAGATCAAGCAAATTTGTTTGAGATGGTTTTTCAAGCTTTGATATTTTTTCTTCAAGTAGTCTGATATAATCATTTTTTTCATTTAAGATTTTTTCGTTATCCTTTACAGTCGAAAGTAATCTATCATAATCTTCAATTTTATTCTTCTTTTCTTGTTGCTTCTCTTTGAACGATTTCAACCTTTTTTGTTGGATGTTTTTCCATTCTTCTTCAGTGTATGCTTCACGTTTTCTCTTGTCAATTGTGTTTTTTTTAGCATCCTTTTCTTTATTATCATTAGAACTTGTGAATTGTTTCATTACCTCCTTATATGCCTGTTTTCTTGAAATCGGAACCCAATCCGGTGCAATACCACCATTTTCCATACCTTCCGTGATATAGCCATGATTTTTTATCTGTTGAAGACCGACTGTCATTTCGACGTCAATATTTCTTACATTTGTAACCATGGCATCTAGTAATGGATTATTTATTGGAAAATCAAGAGCTTTACCATTACATTGTCTGCAGTTTTTTGTGCGGCGTGACCCTTTTGTAAAATAATCTGGTTCACAATCCTTGCAACAAACACAACCATTTTCACAGACCAGTAGACATTTCTCCAAACTTGAATTACAAATATTGCATCTATCACGTTGTTTGAATTCTTTTATTAGTTCAAACGTTGTTTTGAATTGTACAGGAAGATCTGGATCGTAACATGCTAGTGTCGTGCACTCGTTATGGGTGTTTTGAATCATCGAACCAAACGTTTGATCCATTGCCTTTTTGTTTCATGCTTAATTGTAATACATATGTTATTAAATACTACTTTATCCATTTTTGAATATTTTTTTTTATTACCAATACGTTCGTAATATTGAAAATATTTTACTCAAAAACAAAAAAAATCAAAATGTCATCATTTTTACAGTTGCTTCTATTTTCTCTTTTCATGAAAGTATCATCTCTTGGTTATTGTACAGATCGTGATATATCATGTGCAAACTGGGCCAGAAAAGGAGAATGTAATTCTACGAATTCTGTATATATGAAAAAGACATGTCCACATTCCTGTGGAGTGTGTGACCATATGTGCAAAGATACAGAAAGTGCTTGTCATGATTGGTTTAAAGAAGGCCAATGTGAAAGTAATCCAGATTATATGTTTAAATCATGTCCAACAAGTTGTGGTCTATGTGCTTCTGATTGCTATGATAGAGACCATGCTTGTCACGAATGGAGTTTGGACAACCAATGTAAGAACAATCCAGATTTTATGAATTACAAGTGTCCCAAATCATGTGGATTATGTACCTCAACTTGTACAGATACAGATAATTCATGTCCACAGTGGGCTGCTGATGGACATTGTACAAGTAATTCAGGATTCATGCTAAAGACATGTCCACAAAGTTGTAATTTGTGCGAAAATGATTTTGAATGTATGGATAAAAATATTACACTATGCAGACGATGGACAATGTATGAATGTCTCACAAATCCTCAAGTCGTTTTAAAAGAATGTCCTCAAATGTGTGGAGTTTGTACAGTATCATGTGTGGACAAATCAGACTCGTGTGAGGACTGGTCAAAACAAGGAGAATGTGAAGGTGAAAATAAAGATTTTGTTACTAAATCTTGTCCAAAATCTTGTGGTGTTTGTCATTCATTAGACAAGGACGAACTCTAAAAAAAATTTATAAAACTATTCAAAAAAAAATAATATATATTTAATCCTTAACCTTTTGTTTTTTTTTATTTTTTTCTGCATCATCTTCTTCTTCTTCTTCTTCTTCATTATCTGAAGATTCATCATCAGATTCACTATCAGAAGATTTTTCTTGTTCATTTTCTTCATAAGATTCATCATCAGATTCATATTCTTCTTCTTCATCTGGATCCGATTCAAGTGCTGCATCTAATTCTTCATCTGGTATATCACACAAAACCATTTTCTTATATTCTTCAGAATTGAAAATCTCATCTTCGAAACGTTTTACTGGCTTTCTTACACGTTTTGAAGATATTACATTCTCTTGTGAAATATCTTCTAAATCCTTTTTGGTTTGTTCTTCTTTTGTAAGAACTCTTTCATCGTCCTCACTATTCTCTTCTTCCGACATTTCGTCTTCACTTTCATTATTTATTAAGAAATCTTCCATAGAACCAGCATCACTCTCATCCTCGCTTCTTTCCTCCATATATCCATCTTCTTCTTCGTCATCGTCTGATCTTGGTGTTTTCGATTTTTTAGTAACTTTTGTTTCCTTCTTAACCGGACTTTTTTCGACCTTTGTCTCCTTCTTATCAGGACTCTTATTTGTCTCTTTCTTATCAGGACTCTTATTTGTCTCCTTCTTATCAGGACTCTTATTTGTCTCCTTCTTATCAGGACTCTTATTTGTCTCC
>MDTA01137064.1_pt1 | contig 12033 bp, 11 predicted proteins | sample 811151 | NCBI WGS metagenome assembly MDTA01 (sample SAMN05326648, study PRJNA326480) | marine metagenome | isolation source: seawater | place: Indian Ocean: South | collected 2010
AAGGAAGCTTGTAAAGGCATAAATTTGTTAATTGGATAAAGAAATGACATGTAAATTAGGAATTTTAGGATATGGAACAATGGGTAAAATTTATAAATCTACTATTGATGATTATGCTAATTCAAAAATAACTGTTATTTTTTCTGATAAATACATCTCTTCTAAAGAAGAGAATATATTAACACTAAAATGGAGCGACCTTAATGACTCAAATATAGATAATATTAAGGAACTTTTAGACGGATTAATTATTACAGTCCCTGAATGGATGCGTTTTGAAATTCTTAAAAAAGCGATTAAGTTAGAAGTTCCAATACTTATAGACAAACCACTTGCTCCTTCATGGGAAGAGACAAATGCTATAAAGACTTTATTTGAAGACTCGGGAGTTCCTTTATACGTTTGCAATACACTAATTTTCAATCCTATATATAAGAATATTTTAGACAGAGTAAAAAAAGATGAGTGTGGGAAGATTGGATTTATATCCTCAAGCCGTGATTCTTCAAGACAAAGAAAAAAAAGGATTCATGGAAAAATTTTTGAAGGCTATTGGTTAGCACCACATGATATAGGTTTTACTTTAGACATGATGGATAAACTTCCTGAAGAAGTTTATTGTGGTTTTAGAAGAAATCATGGACAACTTTCATTTAATTATGAATTGTATTTTGAAGACGGTTTAGTCACAAAATTTGAATCCTGTTATGCTTTAGATAATAATATTAAAGCAGGTAATCTTTCTTCATCAATAAGGGTTGTTGGTGAAAAAACAACAATTGAGGGCTATGATAATTCTATTAATTTAAATAATACTGATGTCTGGCAATATGATTACCCAGATATTCATGAATGGCATAATACAATTGCATTAAATAGGGGTTATCTAGGATCACCTGTTATTGATTTTTCAATAAAAATACAACAAAAGGAAAAATATAATTCTTTAAATCACAATTTGAATAAAGCAATATTAATCCAAAAGATAATATATAATTTAGAACTATCTTCAGCAAGTTCTTCCAGAAAAAAATTTAAATGATTTATGCATTTGCTTCAGAATATGGAGGTAAAGCTTTTTTAAAAGAGTATTTTAAATTTCATAATTTAAAAATAAATTTAATAGAAAATATACCTACATTAAGAAAAAAAATCCAAGACTCAAAAAAAAATACTTTTTATATATGTCCTGGAGGTGAATTAGGAAAAGGGAAAGAAAATATAAGAGAAGCAATTTTAAATGGGCATTATGTAATAGGGTTAGTAGATCACTTTACCAATCCTTGGCAAAGATTTAGTGATGAATTAACAGGCGAAATTTTAAAATATAAACCAAACAAAATTGTAGTAAGGTCAGATAAATGTTTGAAAAGATTAAGAGAATATGGTTTTAAAGAAAAAATTGAAATCCATAAATTTATAAATAAAAAATTTAATAACTACAGAAGACAATCCTTAAAAATTAATGATAAAAGAATTATAATTGTAATTACGGAATGGTATTCGATTGAAAAAAAGTTTAAGCTTGATCAGGCAGATCCTGAAACCCTTAATTTATTAATGAAGAATATTAAAAAAATTGCCGAAAGAAATAAAAACTTATTTTATGGAATAAAGTTACATCCTAAGTTAATGGATGATAAGGTATCCTTTAGTGAGTATTCTTCTTCTGAAAGTTATTTAGAGATTAATAAAAAAAACAATCAAGAAATTTTTGAATATAGTCCTATTTTTATAGGAATTGATTCAAATTATCTTATAAAGGCAATAAATAATAACTGTCTAGTATATTCTTGGCATAAAGAAAAATCATCTTTTAAAATTTCAGACTATGTCAATGATATAATCGAACTAAAAAATATAGAAGATATTGAATGGGAATAAATAATATACTTTTAATAGGTAGCGGACAAATTGCTGGAGGTTATGATAGTCCAGACTCAAAAAAAGTTTTAACTCATTTAGGAGCTATAAATAATATTATTACAGAAAAAATTATTATAGATATTGTAGAACCAGAATTATCTAATTATTTATCGATTAAAAACAAATGGAATATTACTGGAAAACACTACTATTCAATTAAAGAAATTAAATTAAGTAAATACGACATAATTTTAATAACATGCAATACAAGTTACCATTTTGAAATTATAAAATATTCTGTAGAAAATATAAACTGCAAAATTATATTATGTGAAAAACCCTGCTGCAGTAATCTTGATGAGATAATTAATGTAGATAAATTGTGTAAATCAAAAGATATTAAACTTTATGTGAATTATCAAAGAAGACTTATATCTGAATGGAATTTAATTAAAAACGAAATAGGAACAGGAGGAATGGGTGAATTTCAATTTGGTAATGTTTATTATTCTAAAGGGTTAGTAAATAATTGTTCTCATGCAATTAATTTAATTTTATATATTTTTAATAAATTTGATTTATCGATCAAAAACATTTTTGAACATTTTTATGATTACTCGAAAAGTGACCCAACATTGACATTCTCATTAGAATTAAACGATAAAGTAATTAATTTCATTGGACTGAATGATCAAAATTTTAGTATCTTTGAAATAGATTTAATTTTCCAAAAAGCGAGAATTAAATGCATTGACTCAGGTACAATAATTAGAAGATATTATCTATCAGAAGATAGCTTATATAGTGGATTTAAAAGTTTAAATTATATTAAAAATAAAGATGATAAAACAGAGCCATTTCTTAATTTATGGAGAATTATTGAATCAAAAGAATTTTATAAATTAGAAGATATTAGTATAAATGAAGCTATAAATACTTTTAGATTATTAAATGAATTAAAAATAAAATGCTAATTGGATTAACAGGAAGAATAGATTCATCAAGGTTGCCAGGTAAACCTATTTTAGATTTAGGAAATAATTGTTGTTCCATAAAAAGAATTTTTGAATCTGCTTGTGAAGCAGGCCTAAAAAATAAAACTTTTGTCTTAACTACAACTTTAGAAAGTGATCTTAAGATAGTTGAGTTTTGCAAAAGTAAATCCATAAATTATTATTGTGGTGACCCGAGATTTGTACTTAAAAGACTTATAAATTTAGCGGAAAATTATCCTGAAGAGGAATATATAATGTATATTGGAACTGACTCCCCACTAGTAGATGTTAAATTTCTTCGAGATATTTTCGCAGAAATAAACAAAAAAAATTTACTAAAAAAAGATCTCTTAACTTGTTATTTTCCAAATACTTTTCCAGGCGGATACGAATTTAATATAGTATCTACCAAGTGGTTAAGAAATTTAAATATAAAAAATCTTCACTATTCTGAACTTGAACATTGTTTTAATAAATTATTATTAGATAGTGATCGCAAAAGTGTAATTAATATTCAGGCTAATTTGGATCTTTCTTGGTTGAATTTTTCTTTGGATAATGAAAAAGACTTAAATTACATAAGAAAATTAATTAAAGAGGGAGCATCTAACAATCTCTCATCAATACTAAAAACGATTATCAGTAATCATGAATTAATAAAAATGACTAAAAGTCGAATTGATAAAAAAGTTTATAACTCTTTCATAAGCTCACCTGGAATGCATAGCTCTATAGAAGATAAAATAACATCCAACGTAAATCAAAGTTTTAAATACTTACAAAAAAAGAAATTTGATGAAGGAATAAAAATATTGTTAGAGACAAAAAATATAATAGATTGTTTTTTGAATAATGAAGGAATTGAACAAATTCACATAAGAATTGAAGACATTTTTAATAATAAGACAACTGATGATATTTTAAATATATTTGAAGAAGAATTATTTTTAAATGGGTTCACATGATAATGTAGAAATAATTTTTGCATGAAAACTTTTAATGAAATACATCTTAGGAGTTAATGCTTTTCATGCAGATGCATCTGCAGTCCTATTAGAGAATGGAAATGTAATTGCTGGTATAGAAGAAGAAAAATTCACAAGATTAAAGCATTGGTCTGGGTTCCCAAAACAATCAATAAAATGGTGTTTGCAAACTGCAAATATTAACTTTTCAGATATCAGCCATATCGGTATTAATACCAATCCTAAATCTCAATACTTTAGAAAAATCAAATACCTATTATCAACTAAACCAAATTTTGAATTTTATATAGATAGATTTAGAAAACGATCAAGAGGAAATTCCATAAAAGAAATTTTAAAAAAAGAATTTTGTGAAAATAATCCCCTAAAGGCTCAGATCCATTATTTAGATCACCATTTTTGTCATATGAGCTCAGCTTATTTTCCTTCAAAATATAGTAATGCTAGTGTATTATCAATTGACGGATTTGGAGACTTCTCTAGCACTGCATGGGGAGTAGGTATGGGACCTAACTTAAAATTAGATAAAAGAATTTTATTTCCAGATTCACTTGGAGCATTTTATTCTTCAATAACTCAATTCTTAGGCTTTAAAAACTATGGTGATGAATATAAAGTTATGGGTTTAGCTCCTTATGGGAAACCTATTTATGAAGATGAACTAAGACAATTTCTTAGAATCAATGAAAATGGTATATTTTCATTAAATCAAAAATATATATATTGGAAAAAAGACAATCCTAAAGAGGAGAATGGTATACCTATTATCTATACACACTTTCATCCTTGTCTTGAAGAACTCATAGGCAAATCGAGAGGGGAAAATGAATCTTTAAATGAAAGACATAAGAACATTGCTTCCAGTGTCCAATATTTATATGAAGATGCTTTCTTTAAGCTTCTGAATAGCATTTACGATCAATATAAGATCAAAGATTTATGTATTGCAGGAGGATGCGGTTCCAATTCTGTTGCAAATGGGAAGATAACAGCTAATACTAATTTTGAATCAGTTTATATTCATCCATCCCCAGGAGATTCTGGAGGTGCTTTGGGAGCGGCATTAGGTATATGGCATAAATACAATGATCAAAAGTGTCCTAAAATGGTAAATGTTTTTATTGGATATAAAGCTAGTGAAGATGAGATTGCAAACACTATTAAAAAAACTATCCGTGAAAAAAAAGATCAAATTATAGTAAAAAAAATTGGTGATCGAACTATTAAAAATGAAAATGATTATTACGACTTAATTACATCAGAAATTATTAAAGGAAAAGTTATTGGATGGTTCCAAGGAAGAGTTGAATGGGGTCCAAGAGCGCTAGGTAATAGGTCAATAATTGGAGATCCAAGAAGACAAGATATGAGAGAAATCATAAATAAAAAAATAAAAATGAGAGAATCATTTCGACCATTTGCTCCATCGATATTGCAAGAAAAGTGTAATGAATGGTTTGTAACAAAATATCAAGAAGATAATCATGTTCCTTATATGACAAAAGTATATAAATTTAAAGATCAAAAAAAAGAATTAGTACCTGCAGTTTGTCATGTAGATGGCACTGGAAGATTACAAACTGTTGCTAAGGATGATAACGAAAAATACTATAAACTAATTAAAACTTTTCATGAAAAAACTCAAGTCCCCATTTTACTTAATACCTCATTCAATGAGAATGAACCAATAGTTTGTAAACCTAAAGAAGCAATGGAGTGTTTTTTAAGAACAAAAATGGATATAATAGTTATTGGTGATTTTATAATTTCAAAAAATAATTAATCAAAATAATGGGATTTATATGAAAATCAATCTAAATGAAGCAAGAATTCTCATAACAGGGGGAACCGGCAGTTTTGGTAAAAGATATGTTAGAAATTTGCTGGAAGAAAATCCCAATATTAAAAGGCTTGTGATTTATAGCAGAGATGAGCTTAAGCAATATGATATGTCCACTCAATATAATGAAAAAAATTATCCTGGCATAAGATATTTCCTTGGTGATATTAGAGATAAAGATAGATTTAAGCAGGCACTAGCAGATATTGATATCGTTATTCATGCAGCGGCTTTAAAACAAGTTCCTGCTGCCGAATATAATCCATTTGAATTTATAAAGACTAATATTCTAGGAGCACAGAATGTTGTTGAAAGTTGTTTAGAGTCTGATTCAGTTAAAAATATTGTAGCTTTAAGCACTGATAAGGCATCTGCCCCAGTAAATTTATATGGTGCAACAAAATTATGTTCAGACAAAATATTTGTTTCAGCCAACTATATCAGTGGGAATAACAATAAAAAATTTAGTGTCGTAAGATATGGAAATGTTATAGGTTCCAGAGGTTCAGTAATTCCTTGTTTTAAAAAATTAGATAAAAATCAAGAGGTGCCAATTACTCATCCTGATATGACAAGATTTTCCATAAGCCTAAATGAAGGAATTGATCTTGTAAATTATGCTTTAAATAATTCTAAAGGTGGCGAGATATTTATACCTAAATTACCTAGCTACAGAATTACGGATGTTGCTGAAGCAATTTGCCCTGGGCAGAAATTAAAAATAATAGGGATTAGACCTGGAGAAAAAATTCATGAAAGTATGATAACCGAATCAGAATCTTTAGATACTTGGGAAATTGATAATAAATTTATTATTATTCCAAATGGTCCAACTAAATGGGATAAAAACTTATATTTAGAAGCTTTGAATGCTACAAAAGTTAAAGAAGGCTTTGAATATTCCTCTGGAAAGAATACTAAATTTTTAAGTATTGAAGAAATTAAAGAAATTATCGAGAAAGAAAAAATTTATGACTAATTTTATATTAGGATGTGCAAATTTTTTCTATAAATATGGTTTAAAAAAGGGAACTCTTACACCGGAAGACATAAATTTTATCTTAGAAAAATCTATCAATTATGGAATATGCAATTTAGATAGCGCTCTTATATATGAAAATAATGAGTCTCCTATAAACTTATCAAAGGATATTTCAAATTCAATTGAAGTTGGCACCAAAATAGGTATGAAAGAAATAAATATTGATAAACCAAAGTCACTTTTCAAACTTAGAGAAAATTTAGAGAAATCTCTTGAAATTTGGGGTAAAGACAAATTTAGTTACATATATTCTCATGATATGATAACTTCTAAAAGAGATCTTGATAAATGGTTATTTTTAGATGATTATTTAAAAAAAGAATGTTTGTGCAACCAAACAGGTATTTCAATTTATGATTTAAACGACATAAGATATTTTGAAGATATCAAAATAGATAGAATACAAATGCCTGATAATTTATATTGGCAAAGAAATAAAGAATTTTTAGAAATTATAAAAAATAAAGCTGAAATTGTTGATGTAAGGAGCATTTTTTTACAAGGCATAATAGTTAATCCTCCTGAAGGAATAATGAAAAAAATTCCCAAAAATCTTTTATTACATCATTCGAAAATTTGGAGTGAATATAATTCAGATACTAAAAAGCTCTATGATCTTGCAATAGCTTATATAAAAAGTAAAAATTTCAATAATATAGTTTTTGGGATAGAAAGTATTGATGAACTTAAAAAGTTTATTAATTCTTTTAGAAAGGTTATTAAACAAAAAGACTACAATAAATTTAAATATAATGAAAAAGATATTGATCCAAGAGTATGGAAGAATTAAATATTGGAGCTGTTATTCAAGCTCGAATGAATTCGACAAGATTTCCAGGCAAAATAAAAGAAAAATTTGGAGAAACATCTCTTCTTGAAACCTGTATCAAATCAATAAAATTTTCTAAAAGTGTAAGAAAAATCATTATTGCTACTACTGAAAATTGCGAAGATGATTGGATAGAAACTTTAAATGATGAAAAAAATAATATTTTTATTTTTAGAGGAGATGAAAAAGATGTTTTATCAAGATATATGCATGCTGTAAATAAATTCAACCTTGATGTAATTGTAAGAATAACCGCTGATGATCCATTTAAACCTCCATGGTTGATTGATAAATTAGTAAAAATAATTATTAGTGATCAATATGATTATGCATCAAATACAATTGATCCTTCTTATCCTGAGGGATTAGATATTGAGGTTTTTACCAAAAAAGCCTTAAGTAAGGCATTTAAGTATGGAAATAAAATTTCTGAGAGAGAACATGTAACACCTTATATTTGGAAAAACCCCAAAATCTTTAAGTGCTTTTCAGAAAAAATAAAAAACAATTTAAGTTGGGCTAGATTAACAATAGATTACGAGGAAGATATGGAAAGACTTAGAAATATTTGGATTTATCTTGGAGAAGCAGTTTACAAAAAAGAATTTTTAAAAAGATTTCTAGTTGACAATTATTTAATTAGCCTATCTAAAAGTGAAAAGATAAGAAATGAAGGTTATTATAAAACTTTAAAAGAAGATAAAAATTAAAATGGAACGAATTTCATCTCTAGAAAGAAAATACGTACAAAATGTCCTAGATAATGATTTCAGGAGTTCTTCAGGCGCAAAATATACAAAAAAGTTAGAAGATCTTTTCGCAAAAAAAATTGGCGTCAAAAATGCAATATCATTTACAAATGGCACAGCAACTATGCATGCCTCCTTAGAAGCGATGGGAATTGGTCCTGGAGATGAAGTAATAGTACCTCCATTAACAATGTCTGCAACAACTTTTGCAGTACTTCAAGCTAATGCCACTCCAATATTTGCTGATGTAGATGAAGATACATTTACAATTTCACCTAAAGATGTAGAAAGAAAAATAACTACAAGAACTAAAGCTATTATTCCAGTTTCTCTTTATGGTTTATCATCTGATATTGATGCTCTAAAAAATCTTTGCATTAAAAATAAGATTTATATATTAGAAGACAATGCTGAAGCTTTTTTAGCAGAATATAAAGGATCTTACGCTGGTTGCTTAGGAGATGTTGGCAGTTTTAGTTTTCAAAGTTCAAAACATCTAACTTCAGGAGAAGGCGGGATTATAACCACTAATAATGAAGAACTTGCACTGAAAATAAGGAGAATTCAATCATTAGGCTATGCGGGACTAACTGCTGGGAAGAGCAAAATTGAAAAAAGTGAAATTCAAGAGCCTGGATATGAGAGACATGTTTGTATGGGTTGGAATTATCGTATGTCTGAACTTTGCGCTTCAGTAGCATTTGCTCAGACAGAACGAATAGATGAATTAGTAAATGCAAGAGTAAAAGTAGGATATCTATTTAATGATCTAATCAGTGAATTTGAAGGTATATTAATCCCACAAAAGAATCCAAATGGTTATAAAAATACATATTGGACTTGGGCTGCAAAACTAAGAGATGATATTGACTGGGTAAATTTTAGAAATATATTTAAAGAAAATGGAGGTGATGGGATCTATTCTCCATGGATGTTGACTTATAAAGAGCCAATGTTTCGAAATAAAAATCTTTTAGGGCGGGAGCAATTCATATCAGATAAATATTGGGAAACAAATACTCTTGGATGCTGTCCAATCGCTGAGAAATTAGAAACCAAAATAATGCAATTTAAAACAAATTATTGGCAAGAAGAAAAAATACAAAATCAGTTAATTGCTCTTAAAAAGACATTAAAAGTTTTTAAATAGACTGCCGTGTTGAAAAATAAGATATTTGTTATAGGAGGAAATGGCCTCTTGGGTTCCTGCTTTAAAAAAGTTTTTCCTTTGATAACTTTTTCTGTAGGAAGAAATCTCAAAAATGACTATGTTATAGATAAAAATATTTTTGTAACTCTTGAAAAAATTTGTTCTCCAGGAGATTTAATAATTCATTCAGCATGGGATATTAATTTAAAGAAATGGGAAGAAAATCATTTTATAGAAAATTATTTCATAAATTTTTCAGAAAATATATTTTCTTTCTCCCAGAAGAGAAATATTAAATGTATTTTTATCTCAACTGATCAAGTTTATGATGGGATAGGTCCTCACAAGGAGGGCTATGAAATATCGCCATTAAATAATTATGGTCGAGTGAAACTTTATTGTGAAAATTTAGCTTTAAAGTATAATGTAATTATTTCAAGAATTAATTTTCTTACAACTGATCCAACAAAAAATGAGAAAGGTTGGGTAGAAAGCTTAATAAAAAGAGCAACAAATAATAATAAAATTATTCTTTTTGATAATGTATATTTTTCACCTTGTTCTGGCTTAAAAGCGGCAGAAATTATCTACAAATTATCGTTAACTAATTCTTCTGGAATTTTTAATATTGGGTGTAGAGAAAAATTCACAAAATCATATGTTGCTTTAAAGATTCTTAATTACAAAAATTTAACTACTAAAAATATTCAAATAAAGTCTGTTGATAAATTTCCTGATAATATTAAAAGATCAAAAGATTTGAGTATGAACGTTGAAAAAATTGAGAAAAAATTAAATTTAAATCTTGAAACCAAAGAAGAATTAATTAAGAATATTTTTATATAATTTATTCAACAAATTTAGCAAAGAAAGATTCCCCATCTAATTTTTGTAGACCCTCACCAAAAATTATAAAATTATCTCTATTTTGAGAACCAGCACAAAAAGATATCACTCCATATTTAAAATATGGCATTGGTAAGATATCTTTTTTAAATTTAGTTAAAACTTTCCAATCTCTATTATTTTTAGAATAAAAAATAAAAGCAGAATCAGTTTTAACACCTTTACCAATCTCTACTGCAGAACTAATCATAGAAATCCCATCGTCTAAAACTTTTGAATACCAAATGGGACCTGGAAACTCTTGTCCTAACTCTATTTGATGAGTTTTTCTATTAAATAAAACAAGTCTCGATTTTTCAATAGGACTATCCATTCCCCAAATAATGAACTTTTCTTCAAAAATCAAGGATAAAGATCTCCATTTTTGGGTTCCATCTCCATATGAATTAATCCTAGTAAATTCTTCATTAGAGTTGTATAGAAAACATTCTCCATCTGAATCACCAGTACAAATCCACAAGGTATCTGTATATTTATCATGATAAATACCATGGATATGCCTAGTTTTACTCCCAGATAATTTAAAGACTATTTCCCAATTAACTCCATCATCCCTTGAACACCAAATATTGACATCATCACGAATTTTATTTGAAGAATATTCACCAAAATAAATACCTTTTTTGGTAACTGCAATGCTGTTATATGGAACATTTCTACATTTACCTAAATTGATGATTGATTTTAGAATACTTTTCTTTAAATCAAAAAAATATAATTCACCCATAAATATAATTATTAAGCCATTTTTGGAATAATTGAAAGATACATTCATCATATCTAAGCGCAATAGTCTTCTAAAAAGTCTAAACTTTTCAAAAATAAAATATCTTTTTTTTATTGGAATATTAAATTCATATTTTTTGTTTTTAAAAAAGATATAAACTTTTGACCCAACTGAATAAATAAAATCTCCATTATTTGAATCAAAGTAATGAAATGACTCAGCATTAAGTTTTCTAAGATTTAAAGAAATTTTCATTATTAATAATTTAGATTTATATTAATTAGTAAAACACATTGAATAACTAATTAATAATACTTGATTTTTGAAATACAAGGTTTTATATTAATAGTCTATTTAGTAAAAAATTTTGTTTAATTGCAATATATTAGGTTTAGGATACATCGGCTTGCCAACTGCAGCAATTTTATGTTCAGCTGGTCATAAAATAAATGGGGTTGATATAAATAAAAATCTTGTAAAAGACTTAAGAAATGGTTTGATTCATATAAGTGAACCTGATTTACATGATTTAGTTAAAGATTCATTAAAATCAAATAAATTAATTATAAGTAATAAACCAATAAGTGCAGATATTCACTTTATAACTGTACCAACCCCATTATTAAATCTGGATCAGAAATCTTTGAAAGCTGATCTTAGCAATGTAATAAATGCAGCCAAAGCCATAGCCAATATTTTAAAAAAAAATGATCTTATTATTTTAGAGTCCACTTGCCCAGTAGGAACTACAATAAAAATTTCTGAAATAGTATCTAAAGAATCAGGAATATCTAGAGAAGATTTCCATATCGTTTACTGTCCTGAAAGAGTACTTCCAGGAAATATCATTAATGAGATAAAAAGTAATAATAGAGTTATAGGTGCCGATTCAGAAAAAGCTAAGGAATTAGCAGTAAATTTTTTCTCTTCTTTTTCAAATGGA
>MDTA01017550.1_pt1 | contig 12031 bp, 9 predicted proteins | sample 811151 | NCBI WGS metagenome assembly MDTA01 (sample SAMN05326648, study PRJNA326480) | marine metagenome | isolation source: seawater | place: Indian Ocean: South | collected 2010
AGTATTGGTCCATGAATTGCTGGATGTAAAGATTTTACACGGCCATCAAAAATTTCGGGATGATTAGTAATTTCACTTATTTCTTTAACAGGAAGTCCCGCTTGTTTCAATTTTCTAGAAGTTCCTCCTGTAGAAATAATTTCCCACCCAAGTTCTATTAAATCCGTTGCAAACTCAATAACTCCTGTTTTATCATATACGCTAATTAAAGCTCTATAAGTTGAATTCATACAGTTTCCCTTGGTACTGTCCAAGCCTAACCAATTAATCAAGAAATCCCATAGAATAATAATTTCATTTCATGCCGTAAACAATATCTTGAGGGGCTTTGAACCGTGGAATTTGAAAAATTAGTTGGTATTTACAATGCAAAAGGGTCTTTAATCGGTGAATTACAGTATTTTTGGGGCAAGATTAGAGGAACTGCTCATTGTGCCCTATGCGATATTACTCATGGGAAATTAAAAGAGAAGGCATCATTTAAAGAATGTAAACAGGGTCTTGAGGTTCCGTTTGAATTATTACATCTCGATGAGTTAAATCCTGAGCTTGAAAAGTTCATTAATAACGCTCCTTGCGTAATAGGAGTAAAAGGAAATTCCTATTCTATTATTCTTAATTCAGAAGAGCTTGAAAATTGTAAAAGTGATGTTGGAGCTTTTTCGGATTTATTAAATTCTAAAATTAGTCTCCCCTAGCAGAGATTAATTGGTCCACTCTTAATAGTCCAATCACCGTCTCTGTCGCTGAGTTTATTGAATGTTTCAAAGATTCTTTGGGTTCTCTGGCAAAATGAATTTGTTCAATTTCGCCGTTAGCTCCAATTCCCAAATTCTCTGAATTATTTTTTAATCTACTACGTAATTCAATTACACTATCAAGGCTACTTTTTCCAGCATTGGCGGCTAAAGTTGCTGGAATTGTCTCTAATGCCCTTGCAAATGCCTCCATTCCTAATCTCTCTCTTCCTTGTTTAGTATCTGCAATTTCTCGTACTTTGATGGAACATAAGATATGTGGATTGCCTCCACCTAAAATTAATTCTTTAGTATTAAAAGTTAGAAATGTAGCTTTAACCGAATCATGAATTGCTCTAATTGTTTCTTCTACGGCTAAATCGTTAGAGCCCCCTACATCAAAAGTAATTAATTCTGTATTCTTACAGTCTTTAATTAATACTCTTTGTGTAGTTTCACCATTTGAGTTTACTGTTTCAGTTTTTAATAATCCAATTATGCCCAACTCATTTGTTGAAATATCTTCAATAACCGGGCATTTTGTTGCTTGAGTCGCTTTTGAAATATTTTCTAATTCTTGTGTACTCAAGCCCCCTAAAGCAAAAATTCCTTCTGATAATAATTTATGTAAAATCTCCTTATTAATTTCTCCTGTAGAAAATAAAGCATTAATTCCTAATTCAATTAATTTTTTACTTAAGTTTTCAATTTGTTTGTCTTCACTTTCAATAAATCCACTTAATTCTTCGGGGGAATTTATTTCTATTTCAGAGTCTCTTGTTAAAGATCTTATTCCAACTTCTCCATTAATTAGCGCAACTTTACAGTTCCTAAGTTCAGAAGGAGTCTTGTCCAAATGTAGTTTTTTCTCGAAAACTAAGCCATTAATTAATTCTATTGACATAGGTATATTGTTCGGAGATTTGGCCATCAATACATTTTCAGAATCACATATGGATGTACTTTTTATTTGTTTTAGTCCTTCCATAACTAATTTAGCAATATTTTCTGAAGCGCTATCTGTAACTTTTCCAGTTAATGCTGTTTTTGCAACATTTAGTAGTTCATCATCATTGTAAGGGAAGCCTATTTTATCTAATTCTTCCATAGATACTTCGCATGCTTCTCTGTAGCCTTCAACTATTATTAATGGATGTAATCCTTTGCTAATCAATAACCCTGCTTCATACATTAATGCACCAGCGAATAAAATGCATCCGGTTACCCCGTCTCCTGCTGCTGATTCTTGAGATTCTCCTAAACTAACAAAAGCTTTGGCAGTAGGATGTTTTACCATTAATTCTGAAACTATTTTTGCTCCATCATTAGTAATTGAAGCTTCTCCATTTGATTTATACAGCATTTTATCCAAACCCATTGGGCCGTAAGTTGGCCTAAGTAAATCTGCAAAAATTGAGGCAGCGCCTATTAATTTATCTTGGACAGAAGATTCGGAAGTTACAGAGGATTCGGGACGTAGGATTCTTACTGGGGGGGGTCCTGCTCCTCCATCTTCAACCATTTTTAAATCACCCAAATTCAAACCGATTATATTGATTGTCAGACTAACCGCGTAATGGTTCTAATGAATAATAAGTCCACGAAACAAATAGAAAACACGCTACTGAAAGCCCTATAGATGGCATTAATGGAAATCCCCAATTATTACTAAATATTGTAGTAGATACTAATGTACACAAAATAAACACGATTGCATACAATACCTTTGAGGATGATATTGCCAAATTCGTTTTCATCATACCTGAATTTGAGATAATTAAGACTGAAGAGGCTCCTACAAATAAAATTGCAAATAGGTAATAGCCTTGAATTAGAGTGTAATTCAATCCAACATAAATCGATGCTAAAATCGACAAAATTAATGTCAAAAATATTCTATTCTGTATTTTGTTAACGTCAATAACTTCGCCCATTAGTATGCTCCAGTAGAATATATTTTTTGAATATGTTTACAATAACTATCCGTTTTCGCCTTCTACGACTGCTACTGTCTCGGGTTTATCGTTTGAATTGATTTCATCCTCAATATAATCTGAAAATTCTATCTCATCTGAATTTTCCATAGAAGTTAAATTAGTAACTGTGATTCCTCCTAAAGATATTGCATAAATGTAATCTCCCATGAATATCGATCTTTGAATATTTGTTTGACCATCAGACCAGTAACAATACTGACAATTTTCTTCATTGTAGAAATGACTATGATTAACTGTTCCATAAACGCTTAATGGCATACCAGACTCTACGTTAACTAATATCAATTGACTGATGTATTCATATTTCCAATATCCTCCATAATGATAGTTTTCCATACAATAATTGACTAAGTATTCTCTATCCTCCTCGCTTAATTCCGAATCGTCTGAGTTTTCATTAGGTTCTGAATCGTCTCCATCTGAGGAGGGGGGAGGATCACTTCTAGCTTGAGCTCCCGCTGAGCCTTCGGAACCTGTCTCACTTTCAGTAGATTCTGCCTCTTCATCAACATCCTCTTCGGGCATTAATAACCAAGTCATAGACTCAACCCTATCATTACACCACTCCTCTTTTTCATCAAGATTTGAATGTTCAACGTAATAACTACGATGAGTTGATGCTGGAATCGCTAACATATTTTTAGGTCCCCAATATTGGAAGGCTTTATGTTCATAAGTAGCTTCACTCCATCCCCAAGTCCATACATTTGAATCTTCACTAGATACAGGAGATAAAGATAATACTGAGGCTAATTGGGGGCTTGTGAAATTACTTACATCAAACATTGAAACTTGGGTATTAGACCAGTCTAAACCTAGACCTGTTTCTAAATCCGCCGGACCAATCCCAATTGTTAAAATATTATTTTCATCTAATGGATGAATATAGGTTGATACCCCTGGAACTTCAAGTTCTCCCATAATCTTTGGATTTGTAGGATCTGAAAGATCTATTGTCCATAGCGGGTCTATTTGCCTGAATGTGACTATGTATGCTCTATCCTCAACAAACCTTGCTGACCAAATTCTCTCATCGGGTGCAATTCCATCAATTCTTCCAATTTCATTCAAACTAGAAGTAGTTGAATTTGGTTGTAAAATTACTACGTGATTTTCCATTGGTTCTGGATCTACCATCCACCATCGATTCCATTCCCCCGTAGTAGTTGCTAAACGAATATTTCCGTCATATTCTGATAAAGAAAATTGATCTAATACTGTTCCATCTACTCGCCCGCTTCCAAGGTATGATGTTCCTTCGCTTGTTAATGAGAATGCATGGATATTAGTCGCTTCCTCGATTTCATCAGCACCCCAATACCACCACCAGTCTTGTGCTGGTTCTGCAATAACCAACGTATCTTGGGATACATAAACTACTGGCCAGTTACCCATAAGATGGTCTGCTTCATAACTAAATGAGGTGCTTAATAAATCAAGTGTGAGGATCGAAGTAAATTGTGTTCCAACATTATCCTTTGTAGCAATAAATTCACTACAGGTTTCCGAACGCATTGGAACTTTACTAACTCCGTTTATTGTTCTAAGGTACATTTGAGGCATTAAATCTTCAATACTAGCACCATCGATAACTATGTCATTATTTTCTATGGTACTATTTATTGATAGGTTCCAAATTTCTTGACGTGCTGGATTATCCCAATCTAATTTATAATATGAGTCTTGATAATCTGGTGATATTTCTACCCATGATTTAAGTCCTGGCAAATCTAAATATCCATGTGTTATCGTTCTAACCATTCCATTTTGCTCTCTAGCAGTTAAATACCATCCTTCAAGATACAATTCATTTATCAAAGTAGGTTCATTTCTTTCAGAAATATCGAATACTGAAAATTTAGTTAGACTAGTCACTCTCATCCTTAAAGCTGAATCGTCCCATACTAAATTCCATAATGGATCATCTTCCGATAAACTCCAACTATATACACTAGATAATACGACTAATTTATCTTCTGCAAGCATCATCTCCTGAGCATTTCCCTCAATTGAAGTAGCAGATTGGAAATTAAGACTACCAAACTCTGGAACCGCAAGTATAACCAATTTGCCATTATTAATCATGTAAATATAATTACCATCGGTTTTAACAAAATCAGATTCATCTACTCCCTCTTCTTGATTATTAGTTCCTGAAAAATCCACTCCCTCTTCTCTCGAATTTGAATTAGTTGCCGAGGAATCTGAAACCGATCCAGTATCTTCCGCTACACCATCCATCTCCATTGCAAAGTCGTCTTCAATCCACATTCCTCCGCCATAATAATTAGATGATTGTTGTAAAATCGTAATACGCATTCTCTCTTTTAAATTTTCACGTATATCATTTTCTAAATAATCACATGAGTTGTAAGGAATTAATTCGGGAGATGCTCGTTCTCTGGATCCGATATCCATCCAATCTAAAACTTCAGAAATTGGCTGTATAACATTATCTATCGGTATATCTTCTATATTGTCAACTATATCCGCTACTTCCTCAACGGCTCCCGTACATCCAGAACTAACTAAAATTAGTAATACAAATATAGATTTTAGACCCTTATTCATATACTTTCCAATAATTAATCATATTAAAGAGTTGATACCGTGAACGTTACTAAAATAAGTAAAGTTGATTTGATTATTGAAATAGCCAAATATTATGGAAAAGCGAAAGGCTGTCGATCTTTTTTCTGAATGGGCCTCAATTGGAAAAGATGAGGGTATGCAAAAAGGTCATCTAAGTTCGGTAACTGAAATGTTATCCTTGGTTGGCCCTCATTTAAAATCAAATTTTTCTGCTATTGATGTAGGTTGTGGAAATGGGTGGGTTTGTAGAACGTTATCTGAAGATAAAAGATGTTTAAAAATTAAAGGTATTGACGGTTCAGAAAAAATGATTTTAAAGGCTCAAAAAATTGATCCTTTAGGTGAATATTATCATGCATTATTGCCATCTTGGGACCCTAAAGAAAAATTTGATTTTATTCATAGTATGGAATTTTTATATTATTTGGAAGACCCTTTAGATATGTTAAAAATTTTCTATAATAATTGGCTTAACAATGAAGGTGTTTTCATAGCCGGAGTTGATTATTATTTAGAAAATGAAGATAGTCATAGTTGGCCTGAAAAATTAAATGTTCATATGACGAAACTTAGTATTGATGAGTGGAAAAGAGGAATGGAAGATGCTGGATTTAAAGAAATTGAAATTCATCAAGTGGCTGCCAATGATGATTTTATTGGCACTTTAGTACTGTTTGGTAAAAAATAACTTTTCTTCGTAGGTTAATATAAGATTTATTTTTCATCATGTTTATTTTCTATAATTATTGATTTTGGAGGAATTTCTACTTTATTCAACAATTTTTTCTTCAGAGAGAAAGGGTGTGCTGGTCCCAGAAGAAATGGGAAACTCATACATAAGCTGCAACAGATTATTAATATTATTTCCTTCACGAATTCCTTTGTATCTGATTTATCATCTCTAGGTGCATCGTCTTCTTCATCTGATTGCCCTTCATTATAATCCTTCAAATCGTCTGTTTCATTATGAAATTCAATAAACTGTTCTGTTTTTGAATCTTCTTCCGTTTCATTATCTGTGCTTAATTCAGGTTCGGGTTCAGGTTCAAGTTCAGGTTGTGACTCGTTTTTTGTTGATAATTGAATAACATAAAATCGTTGTACGTCAGTTTCTGAGTTACTTCCTGAATCTGTAAATAAATTATAATCTTCGAGTCTATAAACTATGGAACCTGTAACATCTGCAAGTGCAAGATTTTCAGATTCAATATTTTGGAAATATAATCTCTTCCTTAAATCCGGTTGTTGATTTTGAGGGGGAGTATATTCTTGCATAATTTCACCTAAGTAAGATAATTCTATCCCATCAAATATGGTATCACTTAGTTTTGGTGCAGGTAGAGTTAGTAATTGATACTCATTTTTAAATTCATTATATTCCTGAGAAATTGTCATATTATTAGGTGAATGGTTCCAAATAGCATATTCTTTGCCACTTGTACCAATAAATGTATGAATAATATTTTGTTCCGACTCTAGTTCAGATTCGGGTTCTGATTCTGGTTCAAAATCACAATTATGATTGTTTATTCCTGCCGAATCATCATAATTTTTTGCTAAAATATTCGTACACCCAATGTATAATGATTTTATTTTAGTCCATTTCCTTTCGGCACCAGCTTCCCATGGATTTTGATCTAATGCATCATATGCTCCAGCACTTAAATTATCTAATTTTGAATTTGAAATTGGTCTAAAGTCATAATTTTCTGGATCTACCAATAAATCTTCTACTTCACCTGATAACTCTAGATATCCATTATAATTGTCAATGAAACTTCCTTGAACGGGGTGCTCTTGATATGATTTAGAACGATGAGCCGCAATTTTATCTGCTGCATTATTATTTGTGGATGAATTTTCATTCCCTTCACCATTTTCAAAAAGGATAATTATGTCATTTTTACCTAACTCTAAACCTCCTCCAAATACAGTATTATAACTAACGTTATGATAGTCTCCCTTGGCCATAATTCCTGTTTTAATATCCCATAACACATTGTGATGTATGGATGCATTTCTACCAATATTTGTTCCGCCAGCGGGTCCATCCATTCTAATTCCATATTTTTCTGTATTATGAATCCAATTAAATGCTATTTCGGCGCCCTCTTGTTCCAACATCATCATTTGAACTACAGCGCCATCACTTTGAATAAATCCAGTATTTGAAATATTATTAAAATATATTTTTGGTGAATCCCCTATACTCAATGTTGATGATGCTCCGGTATTATGAATAGTGTTATTTGAAAATGTATTATCTCTACCTCCATCATAAACTGTAACCATCAATCCTACCAAATCAGAAGATGACCAGTCAATGAATTCAAAATGTGAATTATTTACAGTATTATTATGTGATTTTAATGCAGCTCCATGGAATTCTAATGCTGAACCGTCAGTATATGCAAAGGAAGAATTATCAATTAAACAATTAGTACAAGAGTCCATTCTTGAAACCCATCTTTCCTCAACATCCTCTCCTGCTATGCCCAGTCCTCTTTTTGAAGTACTTGGATAGATCAAATCTGAATCTCTAATGACGCAACCATTACAATCTTCTGTCCGAAATGTTGTTGCAAAAAATTCCAATCCTTCTATTGATATGTTATTACTATTCGTAATATTGAATGCGAACGGTTGTGTTTTTATTCTAACATCTATATTATTTGGATCTGTTCCATTTTCAAATTTCATATGCAATTTTTTTTCTGAATTATCAAACCACCATTCCCCCGGAATATCAATTAATTCTCTTTTACCTTCTAGAAAATAATAATGATGTTTTGGTTTCCAATTTGGAACTAAATCATATGAAAATGTATTTGTAGATTGATTATAGTCAAATATAGTCCTACTCCACGTCTTAAATGAGCCTACATTAAGTATAGCTATGGCTCCAACTGGATTGATTCCGCTAGTATTTAATTTTCCAGTATCTTGTAATTCTCCATTACTATAACTCCCTCCTTCATCAATCGATCCTTTAGCCCAATTATTTGTTTGATCAAATACTGAAAAATCTGAAAAGTTTGCGTTAGGCCATCTTGCAGGTATTTGTTCTTGGTAATCAACAAAAATTTGCCAACCATTCTTATTAATTTGAACTTCATGAATATTATTAGTTGAAAGGCTCCAAGTTCCATTTAAATCCTGAGTTATACTTTCAGTACCATCAAAAACAACTCTTTCGTTTTCTGCTACACGAATTGTTATATTTTCAAAGTTATCGATAATTACATCTTCGTAATATACACCCTCGTGAATGATAATTGTATCCCCATTTTCAGATGCTTTTAATGCCTCTACTACTGAATAAAAGGGGCATTCGGCTGTTCCGGAAAAATTATCATTTCCTAATTGATTGTCTACATGTATTTCTAGAATCGGTGTTGTGTTTGAATTCATGCAATCCAATTCATTAGTTTGAAATATTGGTACATCGTATGAATTTAACTCTTTATCGTAAATAATTGGATAAGAAAAGGTCTGAATAAGAAATATGAGGAATATTCCTGCTACTACTCTAGACATGTTCTTCGGTACAAAAGATATTTCTTATCCTTTTGCAATTTATTTCATTATAATTTAAAATTAATCTACCGATATAAGGTATACTAACAAGTTCTAATCAAGAAAATTCTTCACTCTCAATAATGGGAGTGATAATATTAGAAAAACAAATGAATATAAGCAGAATCCGGTAGAGGTATAAATATGAGCGATAATGAAGTGCTAATTATTTTTGGAACTGAAACTGGAAATGCTGAAGCATTGGCAGATGATGCAAAAGGTTTTGCTAAGGATTATGGTTTAGAAGGTAATGTTGTAGATATGGAAGATATCACTGTAGAAGAGATTTCTGAATCAAAATTGCTATTAATTTGTGTAAGTACTTGGGGAGAAGGAGATCAACCAACAAATGCTGAAGATCTTTACGAGACAGCATGTGAATCCGAAGATGGGTGTATGGAAGGAGTTAATTTTGCTGTATTAGCATTGGGAGATACCGATTACGAATTTTTCTGTGAGTCTGGCAAAGAATGGGATAATCTAATTGAGCAAAAAGGCGGTACCCGAATTAATGACCGTATTGATTGTGATGTAGATTATGAAGATGATGATGAATGTGAAGAATGGATTAAAACAACATTAGAAAAGTTTTCAAATCTTTAAATTTAATTTATACTAATTTAAACAAGTATTTTTAACATATAATTATCTATTTGTTATTATATGAAATACCAGTTATCGATAATCACAGTCATATCAATATTGTTAATTTCAGTTTCAACTGGCGTATTGATAATAAAAAATCTTACATTTGAGGAATATGTACCTGACTGGTTTGATATCGAAGTTGATTCTTCGAATGGGACTAATTCTTACGCCCTTATTGAAGTAGATGAAGGGGACAATAATGAAGAATTGGTAATTACTGAAATCCTACATACATTCAAATTCACCACAATAAACCCCGCCGGAGTAATTACTTGGGATTTTGGTGATGGAACCTCAGCAACTGGAAATAATATCAATCATTCGTATCTTGAGCCAGGTTATTACAGAGTAACAGCTACATCTATCGATATAGATAAAATTCAGAGTAGTGCTATTTGGGTAAGTGTTGATTTAATCGCATTTGTTGAATCTGATAATATGGAATGTGAGTGTGCTCCAACTGCAAAGGATACTGTAATTGATCTGATGCCCTTGACAGAAGGAGATACCATTAGTGGATCTGTCAGAGTAGAACATGACGGGAATAGTGAATCTTGTTCTTTGAGAAATCCATTACAAGAATGTCATCTTAGGGTCATAATTCAAACTACAGAAAATGGTGAAGTAATTGCTAATAACATTATTTTCGACGAAAATTTTAGAACTAATGAAATAAATATAGAATTTGAATTAACTAATTTAATGCTTAAAGAAGGACAAGGGGTGCAAATTCGTTTAGAAACCGATCAAATAAGAGACTGGCATAAACCATATACAGAATGGATAATGGATGCTCCAATAATTTGAAATGTTATTATTTGTACCGCTAAGTTATGGCTGTTGAAAGATATGAAGAGAATAGTGCTTCCAAAATAGCAGAAATTTTAGCTAACAAAACTGAGAGTCCTGCTGAAAATGTTGCACAGTGGTTAGAAGATGTTCATCACGGAACCCTTTGTACGATTTCAAATGTAGAAGGTATTGAAGGGTTTCCATATGGTTCAATTGTTCCATTTGCAATTGATAGGGATGGGCACCCTTACATACTTGTTGCAGAAATTGCTGCTCACACAAAAAACTTACTAAATTCCTCAAAATCTTGTCTATTTATATCACATCCAGAGCCAAGCGGTGATCCTCAATCTCATTGGAGGGCCAGTATAATAGGAAATTTTTCTCGTATTGTCTCACCTTCACGAGTTAATGAGTTAAGTCCAGAAAAATTAGAACATAGTATTCAAATTCCCGAAGAGGAAGAAGAAAATATGTTAGTTAGATACTGTCAAAGGGTACCTCAGGCTGAAAGTTACTTGAAGACGCATAATTTTTTCTTTTGGAAAATGAATAATATTGAAAGAGTAAGATACATAGCTGGTTTTGGGAAAATTTGTTGGATTGAAGGTGATGAATTTATTCAAGCAGTATCTGATTCTGAAATTGAAAAAGTCAAACATAGTGCGGTAGAACATATGAATGAGGATCATGAAGATGCTATGATTACAATTTGTGAAGGAATTCATAAGTTTAAACCTAAATCAATTAAGATTACAGATTTAGATTCTGGTGGTATAATGATGGCCTCCGAAGATCCTAAAAAGTCCGTTTATACTTCTTTTAATAAAAGAATCAAAGCAGATGACCTAAGAATTGAAATTGTGAATTTAGTTAAAGAAGCTAGGTCTAAACTTTAATACTTCAAAAAATTTCACAGACTCCAATAATTAATAGTAATCCTGCAACCGCCTGCAAAGCTATTGTTTGGATATTTGTAGAAACCAAATCTCTACTTTGATAATCTTGGAATAGTCGATATACTAACCACCCTGCCCAAGGAATTGTAATCAACAGGACTAGTGTGTCACTGGTCATTAATTCGCACATTACTAACAAAATGGATGAAATATAAGCCATTGCAATCAATATCAAATAACCCCATCTTGCATTCTTAACACCCAATTTTGCTACCAAATGTATCTTTCCTGTTTCGATATCAGATGGAGTATCTGGGAATTCATTAATCCATAATATTGCGGTTGTGAATAATCCCAAAGGTATTCCGATTAAAAATGCATCAAAAGAATGACATCCAGTAAATGCATAAACTGTTCCCATTGTTAATACTGGGCCAAATAATAAGCCTATTGAAAGCTCTCCCAATCCTTGCCTAGATGAAAGTTTCAGTGGGGGTGCTGTATAAAAATACCCTCCTAAAGCACCTATACTAGCATAGATAAACAATTGAAAATTGGGTACCCAGGGACCTAATACTAATGTAAATCCACAAAATGTTGCTATCATCAAAAATATAAATCCAAGATTAAATAATCCTTTTTCAGTAATTAATCCTAATTCAATTGATCTAGATCCTCCCGAATATTGAAGGAAATAATCATTATTGGCTTGGTCTACCCCTGCTTGCCAATCAAAATAATCATTGAATATATTTGCTGATAGATGTAAAGTTGTACCTCCTAAAAAGAT
>MDTA01101468.1_pt1 | contig 12031 bp, 12 predicted proteins | sample 811151 | NCBI WGS metagenome assembly MDTA01 (sample SAMN05326648, study PRJNA326480) | marine metagenome | isolation source: seawater | place: Indian Ocean: South | collected 2010
CAATATTCTTTATAAATCTTGCATCAGATGTTCCACCAGAAGTAGATAATTTTGGTTTAATACCAGTGATTTTTCTTATTGTATTTTGAACCATGTAGGTAGTTTTGTTTGGTTTAGTTAAAAATGCTTCACCTGAAACAACATAACTTACTTTGAATCTAGATTTATTAGTTTTAGTAACTGCTTTAAATACTTTATTTAGTTTTCTTTTTAAAGAATTAGAAGAGTGTTTATCATTAAATCTAATATTAAAAACAGCTTCTGCAGATCCTGGAATTACGTTATCTGCATGATTATCAATATTAATTTTTGTTACCTCTAGATTTGAAGGCTGGAAATTTTTTGTTCCTCTATCTAGTTTTAAATCTTTAATTCTTTTTAAAATTTTAATTATAGTGTTAGAGGGATTATTAGCCCTATGCGGGTATGCTACATGACCCTGTGAACCTATAATAGTGAGCATGCCAGTCAAACTTCCTCTTCTTCCAATTTTTATCATTTCACCAAGTTTATTAGGATTCGTAGGTTCACCAACTATACAAAAATTAATTTTTTCCCTTTTTCTTTTTAAATATTTTACAACTCTTTTTGTTCCATTTACTGCTATTCCTTCTTCATCTCCAGTAATCAATAAACTTATTGATCCTTTAAAATTTTTATTTTTATTTTTAAATCTACTTACAGCAGCTACAAAACATGCAATTGAGGCTTTCATATCATTAGCACCTCGCCCAATTAATTTGTTATTTTTAACAATTGGCTTAAATGGATTAGTTGTCCACATTTTCATATTGCCTGGAGGAACTACATCTGTATGACCTGCATAACAAAAATTAGGAGAAGATTTCCCAAGTTTTGCGTATAAGTTTTTTACTTTTTTAAAATTAATTATTTTGCAATTAAAACCTATAGATCTTAAATTCTTAGCAAGTAGATTTATTGCTCCAGCATCTTTTGGTGTGATACTTGGTTTACGAATCAAATCTTTTGCTAATTTCAATTCATTTATTTGCATGGTTTTTTTAATCTCTTAATAAATCGTTTATAGAAGTCTTACTTCTAGTTTTCTCATCTACTTTTTTTACAATTACCACGCAATATAATGATGGTCCATTTGGATTATTTTTGCTTGGCATTGAGCCAGGAACAACTACAGAGTAGGCAGGAACTTTCCCATAATGAATTTGCCCAGTAGCTCGGTCAACAATTCTAGTTGACGCCCCAATGTAAACCCCCATCGATAACACTGAACCTTTTTCAATAATAACTCCTTCAGCTATTTCTGCTCTTGCTCCCAAGAAACAGTTGTCCTCAACAATTGTTGGATTGGCCTGCATAGGCTCTAAAACACCGCCGATACCTGCACCACCGGAGATATGACAATTTTTACCAACTTGAGCACATGATCCTACAGATGCCCAAGTATCAATCATTGTACCTTCATCTACATAAGCACCTACGTTAATAAAAGATGGCATCAACACAACATTTTTCGCAATGTGCGCTCCCTTTCTAATAACACCGTTAGGAACATATCTGAAACCAGCTTTCTTAATTTGTTCTTCACTCCAACCTTGCGTTTTGCCGTCTATTTTATCGTACCAAGTAGAGTAAGGTCCTTTAGAAGCCTTCATTTTATTTACTCGAAAACTTAACAATATAGCTTTTTTAATCCATTGATTAACTTGCCATTTATCACCTTTTTTTTCAGCAACTCGAATTTTACCATCGTCTAACAAATTTATAGTTTCTCTAACTAATTCATTAATCGATTTATCAGAACTATCTATTTTAGCTTTATTTTCAAAAGCTTCATTTATTGATTTTTCAATTTTTTCTAAGTTCATTTATTTCCTTTAAAAAGCTTGTTAAATTTCCAGTTCTATAATTTATAAAATTTTCATTTGAATATTTAGCTGCCCAAGGTTCATTATTCTTTATCCAAACAGTTTTCATACCTAATTCATGAGCTGGTTTCAAATTTCTCGCAATATCCTCTATTAATATACAATATTGTGGCTCAATTTTGTATTTATCAATTAATCTTTTGTAAGTTTCGATTGCAGGTTTTGGTATAAAATCAGAGTCTACAATATCAAAAATTCCATCAAAAAGCTTATTGATACCAATTCTTTTAGTAACATTTTCAGCATGAGCTCGAGAACCATTAGTGAAAATTATTTTTTTATCTTTAATTTTACTAAGTTCCATCTCTAAACCCTTATCATTTTTAAGAAATTCTAAATCAATGTCATGCACAAAATCTAAAAATTCTTGTGCATCTATCTTATGATTTTTAATCATCCCATTCAAAGTTGTATTGTATTCGTGAAAATAATTCTTCTGTATTTTTTTTGCTTCCTCTATACTTACATTAAGTTTGCTTGAAATATATTTGGACATTCGTTTGTCAACTTGATCAAAAACTTTTGTGTCACCAGAATAAAGCGTATTATCTAGGTCAAACAACCAATATTTAATTTTAACTAGATCTTTCATTTTCTAATTAAAGTTCCAGCACCTTGATCAGAAAAAATTTCTTTTAATATAGATCTTGGCTTTCTACCATCAAGAATAACTACCCCTCTCACACCATTTTCAACCGCATCTATACAATTTTTTATTTTTGGCAACATACCTCCCTGAACAATTTTTAGATTAACCAAATTTTCCATATCATAGGGTTTTATTTCTGATATTAAAGTTTTTCTATCGTCGTAAACGCCCTCGACATTAGTCATTAATAAAAGTCTTCTAGATTTCAATTTTTTTGCAATAGCACTAGCTGCGGTATCTCCGTTTATATTATATGTTTGTTGGTCTTTATCTAAACCTAATGGAGCGACAATAGGTATTTGGTTTTGATTAATTATGTTTTTAATTGCTTCAATATTAATTTCTTGAGGAATTCCTACAAAACCTAGTTCAGCATTATCTGGAATAACATTAATAACATTATTCATTTTTGTGTGTATCGAAACTGCTTTTGATCCTTTTTCATTAAGTGAGTTTACAATGTCATTATTAAAATCAATAAGAACCTTTTCAACAATATTTATTACGTTTTTGTCTGTCACTCTTAAACCATTTATAAATTTACTTTCAATGTTGCCCTTTTTTAATTCTCTTTCTATCCTTGGACCACCTCCATGAACAACCACAATTGAAAGGCCTAATTTATTTAATATACTAATATCTTGAATGAAATTATTAAATATATTTCTATCAATTAAAACGTTCCCACCATACTTAATGACTATTAAATCTTTTTTGTATTTTTTTATGTATTTAGGAACATTATTTACATCCGAGGCATCTTGAGGCCAAAACTTTTTTATTTCGTTTAAACTAATTTCTTTAGACATTTATTTTGTTTTAACTGTAGTTGATCTCATAATTACCCATTGTTGAGCAATTGTTAAAACGTTATTCATTGTCCAGTAAACAACTAAACCAGCCGGAAATGGCGCTAAAATTATAGTTAAGAACAAAGGAAAGAACATAAATATTTTTGCTTGAATAGGATCAGGCGGTGTTGGATTTAACTTTTGTTGTAAGTACATTGTTGCCCCCATCAATATTGGCCAAGCACCAATTATTAGAAATGAAGGTGGGTCCCAAGGTATCAATCCAAAAATATTAAATATTGAAGTGGGATCTTGTGCAGACAAGTCCTTTATCCAACCAAAAAATGGCTGATGTCTCATTTCTAATGAAATAAGAAGCATTTTGTATATTGCAAAGAAAAAAGGGATCTGAATTAAAATAGGTAAGCAACCTGACAATGGATTAACTTTTTCCCTTTTGTAAAGAGCCATCATATCCTGTTGTAGCTTTACCTTATCTTCTTTATGTAATTCTTTTAGCCTTAATAATTCGGGCTGTAAAATTTTCATTTTTGCCATTGATCTAAAAGAGTAGTTAGCTAAAGGGAAGAATAAAAGCCTAACAGCTGCTGTAACTAGAATTATAGCAATCCCAAAATTTTTAGTAAGTTCAAATAGATAATTTATTACAAAAAATAATGGTTTTGTTAAAAAATATAGCCAGCCCCAATCAATGGTCAAGTCAAACTTATTAATACCTTCGGACTCAGCATACCCATCAATTACTTTTACTTCTTTAGCTGCAACAAAGATTCTTGCACTAGAAGTTTTCGATGAAGAAGGCTGTACCATTAATGGCTTATTAAGTATGTAATTCGCTTTGAAACTTTCAGATTTGTAAACAAATTCCCCTTTAAAAGATTCATTTTTTTCTGGGACTAATGCAGTTATCCAAAATTTATCAGTTATACCCAACCAGCCACTTTGAGCATTATGTTCTGTTTTCTTATCCTTAATATCATCGTAATCATATTCTTTAAGATCATCATCGAAAACACCAATAAAGCCATCATGTAATATTAAAGTTCCAGACATAGAACCTGCCTGAAGGATTGGTTTTTGATTTCTGGTTATTTGTGCGTAAGGATATAATTCTACTATATTACTAGATTTATTTTGAACTTCTTGTGTTATTCTAAATAAAAATTTATCATCCAATTCAATTTTCTTTTTAAATATCAGTCCTGATTTATTATCCCATTCAATAATAACGGGATTTCCAACCGATAATTTATTATTTCCTTTTACTTTCCAAACAGTATCTTTATTCGGCAGTGTAGTACCTTCGATATTACTTGCGGCCCAACCTGTTTCAATAAAATAACCTTCTTTCGTTTTCTCGGGATTAAGATAAGTTACTTTTTTTTCAGATCCAAGAGTCTCATTGTATTTTCTGAAAGTGATATCATCTATCAAAGCTCCTTTAAGAGAGATAGAACCTTCAACATTTTCATTCTCAAAATTTATTCTTTTAGTAGATTTAATGGCATCCATTCTTGATACAATTGGGACAACTTTTTTTTCAATATTAACGCTTGGAGTATTTGAGTTATTATTGCTACTTGTATTATTATCTGTTTGTTGTGATTGGCTTTCTTCCTGAATTTGAGGAGTTTCAAAAATAACTGACCACCCAAATAAAACTGCAAAAGATAAAGCAATAGCAAAAATTACGTTTCTAAGATCCATTTAATTTTTTTTCTTTCTTGGCACAAAGTCCAATCCTGAACTACCTCCTAAAAATTTAACAGGATGACATTTGGAAATTCTTTTAAAACCCATATACAATCCTTTAATTGGACCATAAGTCTCTACTGACTCTATAAAATACTCGGAGCATGATGGCAGAAATCTGCAATTTTGCCCAAATATTGGAGATACAAAGTACTTATAAAACTTTATGGGTCCTATTATTAGATAATTGATAATTTTCATAATTTTATACCATCCATTCTTTTAAAACTTTTTTTCATGTTTTCAAACAAAGAATCATTCTCCTCTTTATATACTTTCTCTTTACCAAAAATTACATAAGTATAATTTAAATTAATTACACTATTTCTTTTTAATAGTTTATGAACAATTGATTTTAATCTTCTTTTAATTCTATTTCTTTTTACAGCATTACCAATTTTTTTTTTCATTATAAAACTTATATATAATTTTTTATTTTCTTTTGTTTTCTTAATAAAATTTTTTGCACGATATATAGTAAACAACTTGCTATTAACAACCCTATGTTTTAATACTGTTTGAAAATGTGAGCTTTTTTTTAAACTTTCAAGCTTTGTCATTGATTTTTTAAGTCGAAAGTCTTTTTCTGCCTTTTGATCTTCTTCTAGATAGAAGTTTTCTACCAGCTTTTGTTGACATTCTTGATCTAAAGCCATGCCTTCTTTTTCGAACTAACTTGCTAGGTTGGTATGTTCTTTTCATAAGATTTCTTTTGTTACTGTTAAATTTTTTGATATTTATAGGGAATAAGCCTGTATAAGTACAGTTAAAAGTTAATTTATGATTATAACTTCTGGAAAGCTAAAGATAACAATTGCTACAGTTTATTTCTCTCTGCTTTTTATAGGTCTTTATTTTTTGTTTTCAGCAATCGATTTGAAAGATTTAACTAATTATGATTTTATAAAAACTAATAGAGATATAATCCAAGAATATAAGCAGCAGAATTTTTTATTTTTAACAATTACCTTTTTCATTTTTTGTATTATTTGGGTACTTTTTTTAGGTTTTGCATCTCCACTTCTTTTATTAGGTGGATTTATTTTTGGAAAGTGGTGGGGTATATCAATAGTTCTGCTTTCTACAACTATAGGCGCTACTCTTTTATATATTTTAGCTGGTACCTTTTTCAAAGATTTTATAGAAGAAAAGCTTGCTCCAAGGTTTTATAGACTTAGAGAGCTTTTTAATAAAAATAATATTTTATATTTTATGTTTTTCCGTTTTGTCGGGGGAGGAGGAACACCTTTTGCTATACAAAATGTACTGCCAATTTTATTTAATATGCCAGTAAAAAACTATGCGATAGCAACAGCAGTTGGTTGCTTACCTTCTATGTTTGTCACTGTAGCTATTGGCGCAGGAATAGAGAGAGTTATTGACGAAAATACAAAAATTAGCTTCATGACAGCACTATCATCACCAGATATCTATTTACCGTTAGCTGGTTTTTTTATTATTTTAATATTAGCTTTTATTTTAAAAAAAATCTTTAAAAAGAAGTTGTGATTGTAAACATTTTTAAAACTGCAGTTCTACATCATCAGAAAAAAAACTTTTCTAAAGCCAAGGAAATTTATCAAAATATTTTGCAGACAAGCCCAAATGATTTTCCTGTTTTATTAAATTATGGAACTTTATTATCGCAAATAAAAGAGTATGAAAAAGCAGAAGATATATTCAAAAAATGTTTAGAAATAAAACCAAAAGATCCTATGCTTTTATACAATTACGGGAAACTTTTACATCAACAAAAAATTTTTGAAAAGGCAATAGAACTTTACAAAGAGTCTTTTTCGATAGAATCAAAAAAAAATCTTTCTATGTACAATATTGGAAATATATATTTTCATAATAAAAATTTTGAAAATGCAATTTCAGCTTTTAAAAAAGCTATAGAGTTTGATCCTGAAAACTTTTTAGCCTATAATAATTTAGCACTCTCTTATAAAAATATTGGAAAATTCAATGATGCATTAAAATTTCATAAAATTGCTATTGAGAAAAATAAAAATTATATAGACGGACATGTAAATTACAGCCACCAATTATTAATGTTAGAAAAGTTTAAAGAAGGTTTCGATGAATATGAATGGAGGAAAAAAAGTAAGTCATTTCCAGATTATATCAATTATGAAAAATTAAAGCTAAAAAGCAAGATTTGGAACGGGGAAAATCTTAACAATAAGACACTATTTGTTATTGCTGAGCAGGGTATCGGTGACCTAATTCAATTTACTAGATACCTATATTTAATTAAAAAAAAATACAGTGTTAAGATTATATTGTATGTTAAAAGTAAAAAATTTTTACACTTTTTTGACAAAGAAAAATTTAAAATTATTTCTGAAAACGATAACATACCCCAACACGATTATCATAATCACTTGCTTTCTTTATTAAAAGTTTTTCATCAAAATAATGATTTTTTTTGTAAACCAGTAAACTTTTTTCGGTCAGATAAAGAAGTAGAAAAAAAGTGGAAAATAAAACTTAAAGAGCTCAAAGGATTTAAGGTTGGTTTAAACTCATCTACATCTTTATCGAAAAAAGATATACCATTTAAAAATTTTACTAGATTAGCTTCTAATTTTGATTTTAATTTTATTCTTTTACAAAAAGAGACTGATAAAAACCAGTTAAAAGAAATTTCAGAAATAAAAAATTTAATATATTTCAGTGACCTTGATAGTTCTAATAAAGCATTTGTAGACAGTATAGAAATTATAAAGAACCTTGATTTAGTTATCACTGCAGATACATCCATCGCTCATCTGTCTGCTACATTAGGAAAAAAAACATGGATACTTCTTCCCTTCGTGAGTGATTGGAGATGGTTTTTAGATCAGACTAGGTCAAAGTGGTATGAAAATGTTAAACTGTATAGATCAAAAAAAATGGATAACTGGGAGATTCCATTTGAAAAAATAGAAAAAGATTTAAAAAAATTCTTCTAGTTTAAATGGAATATTGAATATCACATTTTTATTAGAGGATATTTACAAGCTTTTGCAGTAGATGCTTGCATAATCGATTTCTTCAAAGTAAAACATACTAATAAATATGGTGCAAAAATGGGAATTCATTACGACTACAAATCAACTAGAGGCGAAAAGGCTATGCGGAAAGAAGCAAAGAAAAAAGCTCGTTTAGAACAGAAAAGAGCAAGAAAGGGATCCAAGCCAAGATCTGAGGAAACTGAAAAAATGCACGATATTCATAAAACAATTACTTTGGAAGATTTAACGGATCCAAATAAAAATTAACTTCAATGAAGGCTATATCAAAAAAAGAGCAATCTCTTTCAAGGAAGAGTTTGGCTTTAAAAGTTAATTTAAAAAAAAGAAAAAAATTTAAAAATAAATATAAAAGGAAAGAAAACTAAAAATGAGTGCTTTATCAGATAAATGGATAAAAAAAATGGTAAAAAATCATAAAATGATCTCTCCATTTGTTTCAAAACAAACCAGAAAAGGAAAAATATCTTACGGGTTATCCTCATATGGTTATGATGCGAGAGTTTCAGATGATTTTAAAATCTTTACAAATGTCAACTCTACTACAGTGGATCCTAAGAATTTTAAAAAAGATGGATTTGTATCAAAAAAATCAAAAGTTTGTATAATTCCACCAAACTCTTTTGCTTTAGCTAGAACTATTGAATATTTTAAGATCCCTGACAATGTGATTGTTATTTGTTTGGGAAAATCTACTTATGCGAGATGTGGAATAATAGTAAATGTTACGCCTCTTGAACCGGGCTGGGAAGGACATGTAACACTAGAGTTTTCCAATAGCACACCGCTTCCAGCCAAAATCTATGCTAATGAGGGTGCGGCTCAGTTTATTTTTATCAAGGGAAATGAAAAACCAGAAATAACTTACGCAAAAAGAAAAGGTAAATACATGAAACAAAAAGGTGTTACACTTCCCAAAATTTAATTGATGCAAAAATTAATTGTTAAAGGTAAAAAAAATTTATCTGGCATTGTTAAGATATCTGGTTCAAAAAATGCTACTTTGCCAATTCTAGCTGCGGCAATACTTAGTGATAAAAAAATAGAAATTAATAATATACCTATAGTAAAAGACGTCATTACAATGTCAAAACTTTTGAAGCATATTGGTTCTGATATTAGAGTTAATTTAAAAAAAAAAAAAATTTTAATACACAACAAAAAAAGAAAACTTAAAACCTTGGCTCCTTATGGTTTACTTAAGACTATGAGAGCTGGTGTGATTGTTTTAGGTCCTTTACTATCTAAATTCGGTAAAGCAACTGTATCTTTACCAGGCGGATGTGCTATCGGTACAAGACCAGTCGATATTCATCTCTATGGATTAAAAAAATTAGGAGCTAGGATTAAAATAAAAAATGGATATATTTTAGCAGAAGCTAAAAGAGGGCTTTTTGGAACAACAATAAAATTTCCATCTATATCAGTGGGCGCAACAGAGAATGTAATTATTGCTGCAAGTTATGCAAAAGGAACAACCTACCTCAAAAATTGTGCATGCGAGCCAGAAATTAAAAATTTAACTGATTTTCTAAAGAAAATGGGGATCAAGATTCAATGGATTGGTAAAAGAAAAATAAAAATAATAGGCAATGAAAAATTGAAGCCAGTAAGTCATTCAGTTATGTTTGACAGGATTGAAGCTGGAACATTTATTATTGCTGGTGCTCTGGCAGGAAAAAAGCTCAAAGTAGTTGGATTAGAATCCAAAATTTTAAGAAAAGAATTAGTAACTTTAAAAAAGATGGGGGTAAGATTAAAAATTAAAAAAAAGGAAGTAATCGTTTTAAATTCCAAAAAAATTAAGCCATCTTCCATTGTTACAGAACCTTATCCAGGTTTTCCAACAGATCTTCAAGCTCAAATAATGGTTTTGATGATAAAGGCTAATGGAATTTCAAAAATTAAAGAAAATATTTTTGAAAATCGATTTATGCATGTTCCTGAACTAAATAGAATGGGTGCAAAAATAAAAGTACAAGGTAATTTATCTGTAATTAATGGTTCTCACGAATTAAATGGTGCTGAGGTCATGGCAACTGATTTGAGAGCCTCAGTGAGTTTAGTTTTAGCAGGTCTTATCGCAAAAAATAAAACGGTTATAAACAGAGTTTATCATTTGGATCGAGGTTATGAAAATTTAGAAAAAAAACTTAGAAAATGTAGAGCAAACATTTCTAGACTCAATTATTGATGAGCAAAGAAAGTCTTAAATTAAATGCAACTTCGGAGGAAGACCTAAAGGTAATTTCTGCACATCTACAGGACTCGATAACACAAGTTAAAAACATTGCTCATTTAAAAAAAAATAGAATATTTTTAATTCAATTTAATAGATTTATGTGGGAGGATGTTGAAAAGGGGGTCTTTAGAGTAAATAAGAGGGTAATATCGGTACTTAAATTTGAGAACGTTATTAATGTTTATTCCAAGAACTTAAATCAAAAGAATAAAGATCGTTTTTTAGACTTTTTAGCAATTGAAAGTAAATTTTTGTCTGATAAAAATTACGAAATAAAATTAAATTTTGCAGGCAGTATATTGATTAAATTAAATACAGAAGTAATAGAGTCTTTTTTAGAGGACATAAGCGATCCTTGGGAAACTAAGAATAAACCAAAACACGATATCTTTAATGATTAAAATATTAAACACAAAATCTAGAAATTTTCAAAGTAAGTTCAACTACTACTTAAACCTAAGGAGAAAATATTCTGAAAGCAAAATTAATGCAGTTAAGAGAATTGTAAGAGATGTAAGAAAAAAACAGGATAAATCCCTTATTAAATATGAGAAAAGGTTTAATGGTCTTAAAAATTTAAACAAAAATAAACTTTATTTTTCAAATTCAGAAATCAATAAAAATATTAGAAATCTGGACCCAAAAGTTAAAAAATCTATCGATCTTGCTTATAAAAGGATTTTAAATTTTCATAAGAAACAAAAATTTAAAGGTTTTAAAATTAAGGATAAATATAATAATATTTTTTCTTACAGATCTAAACCTATGGATAAAATTGGCGTCTACGTCCCAGGAGGAAAAGCAAGTTATCCAAGCTCTGTTTTAATGAATTGTATACCAGCAATTACAGCAGGTGTGAGAGAAATTTTTATGACTGTCCCTGCTCTTAAAAATAAAGCTAATCCCGGGGTATTATACGCTGCAAGAAAATGTAAAGTAAAAAAGATTTTTAAACTGGGTGGCGCCCAAGCAATAGCAGCTTTTGCTTTTGGAACTGAAACTGTTAACAAAGTTGATAAAATCGTAGGACCTGGAAATGAATATGTTGCACTAGCAAAAAAGGAGGTCTCTAGTGAAACTGGTATTGATATGTTTGCTGGCCCATCAGAAGTAACTATAATTGCAGATAAATATTCTAATCCTGAGTGGATCTCAGCAGACCTAATTGCTCAGTCCGAACATGATGAAATGTCTCAATCAATACTAGTGACAGATAGTAAAAATATGATCCTTCAGGTAACGAATTTTCTTAAAATACAATTAAAATTTTTACCTAAAAGAAAAATAGCATCAAGCAGTCTTGGAAAATTTGGTCTTGCAATTTTGGCAAGAAATTCACGAGAAATATCAGCAGTTGTAAATAAAATTTCTCCTGAACATTTGGAAATATATACAAAAAAACCAGATATTTATTTAAAATCAGTTAACAATGTAGGTTCTGTTTTTTTAGGAGCCTATTCGCCAGAGGCCGTGGGAGATTATCTTGCAGGACCCAACCACGTTCTCCCAACTTCTGGAACGGCAAAATTTTCTTCTGGTCTATCAGTTTATGATTTTTTAAAAAGACAGTCTGTAATTAGAATGACCAAAAGAGGTATTGAAAGATTAGGGCCATCCGTTATAACTTTATCAAAATATGAGAATTTACATGG
>MDTA01025448.1_pt1 | contig 12030 bp, 12 predicted proteins | sample 811151 | NCBI WGS metagenome assembly MDTA01 (sample SAMN05326648, study PRJNA326480) | marine metagenome | isolation source: seawater | place: Indian Ocean: South | collected 2010
TGATAGGCTGGATGTGGAAGCGCAGTAATGCGTGCAGCTGACCAGTACTAATAGCTCAATTGGCTTGATTTATGCACTGAAAAAAATTTTTATATAAAAGATTACTATTCATTAAATCTATTATTTATAGCTATAATATTTTTTTATTAAAAATAAAAATAAAATAGTCTTATTTGATTTAGATAGAACTTTAATAACTCATTATAGTCTTAAACTTTTGGTTTATTTCTTACTTTTAGAAAACACTTTTAAAATTTTAATTAAATTCCTTTCTCTAATCTTAATATCTTTTTAAATTTAATTTATAAAAATTTAGATAATACACTTACAAAATCTAAATTTTTAATGAAATTATTAGAAGGTTACAACAAAAAAAAAATTGAGAGTTTTTTAAAAAAATTTGCTAAATATATTTTTTTAAGATTTAAAAATCACTCTGTTTACGCAGAATTACTGCAAAAAAAAAATTAAATAGCAAAATATACATTGTTACAGCTAGTGCAGAATTTTATTGTAAGTTTATTGCTCAATTATTTGGTGTTAAATTAATATATACAAAAATTAATTAAAAAAAAAATTTAGGAAAAATTATAGGCAAAAATTGCCACGGTGTTGAAAAAAAAATAGAGTTTTAAAAGAAATAAAACAATTTAAAAACAAATACTCTAATTTTTTATAATGATTCCTCTTCAGACTATCCTTTGATGAAAATTTGTAATATAGGAAACTTGATATAAAAAGAATATATTTCTGATAATATTAAGGTGATGAAAAAAATACCATTTTTTTTTTTAGTAATTTCATTAATATTAGCTACTTACATTTTTTATAAATCAGAAATAGCACTAAATCATTCTAACATATCTGATTATAAAAAATTTTATTATATATGTTTCTTATTTTTATTTCTTTCTGTAGTAAGCTTTTATGCTTCTGATATTTTTAATAGATACCTCGTTGTAGTTTTAATTAGTGCTTTTATCTCTCTTTATCTATTTGAAGGATATCTTAATTTGTCAAATAAAATAAATTTAGCTTATAAAAAAAGTCTATTTAAAAAAAACACTGGTAAAGAATATGACACTAGAAGCCATATAAAATACTATACAGATCAATTATTGCAAAATCCGAATATTGTTTTACCAATAGGACCATCAGCTTATTTAAAAGATAATGTTATTTATTTACCTTTATCAGGTATTTCAAATTCAAAAACAATTTTTTGTAATGAACATGGAGAGTATGTAACTTATATAAGTGATAGATACGGTTTTAATAATAACGATAATTTATGGAATGAAAAAATAATTGATTATTTGTTAATAGGAGACTCTTTTGTTCACGGTCAGTGTGTAAAAAAAGAAGACAATATTGAATCAAATTTAAGTAAGTTATCAAATTTAAAAGTTATTAATCTGGGTTATGGAGGAAATGGGCCGTTAATTGAATATGCAGTACTTAGAGAATTTTTAAATTTTCGAATAAGACCAAAAAATGTCTTATTTTTTTATTTTGAAGGTAATGATTTATTAGATTTAACAAATGAAGTGAAAAATAAGATTTTGTATTCTTATCTAGTTGATCAAAATTACAATCAAGATATTTTTAGAAACCAAAATTTAACAAATAAATTAGCAAATCAAAAACAAAAAAAAAAATTAAATTTAGAAACTTATAAGAATAAAGAAAATTTTTCATTTTTGAAAAATTATTTGAAACTTTCTAAATCAAGAAGTATTTTATTTCCTGAAAAAAAAAATGCTTTAGATAATAATTTCAAGAAAATTTTATCTGAAATTAAATTACTTGCAGATAGAAAGAATTTTAATTTATTTTTTATTTATTTACCTGAATTTGCAAGATACAAATTTAATTATTCAAATAATTCTTATGAAGAGATAAAGAAAATTTTAAGTGATTTAAATATAACATTAATCGACGTACATAAAGATCTTTTTCTAAAGGTTAGTGATCCATTAGTTTTTTTTCCATTCTCACTTAATGGACATTATAATTCCAAGGGATATAAAGAAATCTCAAAATTAATATATGAAAAAATTAAATAAAACGATTTACAAGTTGGCTAGATAAAATTTGTTTCTTTTAATTAAATTTAAATGTAAATAATAATATTTGTAATTTGTATAATGAAAAAATATAATATTTCAAACTTTAAAGATTTAGAAAACTTTCAAATGACAAGTTTTAATACCGAAGAATACTCAGTCTGTATAACTAAAATCACTGATAGGTTTTTTGCGTTTAATAATATTTGTACTCATATGGGCGCACCATTACACAAGGGTAAAATAACTAATGAGTATGTTCAATGTCCATGGCATGGTTGCAAGTTTAATTACAAAAATGGAAATTGTTTAAATAATAATATGAAGTTAGAAACTTATGAAATTGTAGAGGAGAATAAAGACTTATTTTTAATAATAGATGGAAATAGTTCATAAAAAAAAAAGAGAAATTGACCTTCCTTTAGAAATAGTTGTAGAAAATTTTCTAGACTTAGATCATGTCAATTTTGTACATAAAAAATGTTACTCTTATTGCAATATTTTAAGAAGATCTAAAAATATTATGTTACTTGATGTAGGCGTTAAGCCTTTTACTCCATTTCCTTTTACCGTTCATTACACAATGTTCCATGAATTTATTTCACCAAATAAAATTGTTCACTTTTCAAAACAGAATGGTAAAAAAAAATATGTAAAATCAATTGTAGAATTTAAAGAAGAAAGTGGAATAACATCAATTATACATACTCATAAAATTAATATTCCATTTTATTTAATTCCCTTTAAACACCTTATAATAAAATTAGTTGATAGATGGTCAAATATACTTTGGGAGGAAGACTCTGAAATCATGAAAGATAGAGCTAAAATTTTATCAAAAGGTTTTTTAGATGGACCGCATTGTGGAAAATGGTTATTCGTAGATGGAAAACCTGGATGGTTTTATAATAAAAATAAAATATTATGAATAATTTCACTCAATTTTTAAATCATTATTCAAAATATGTTTTAAAGAAAGAGCATAAACATTTAGTTTTACATGTTACCAATCATTGCAACTTTAGATGTGCACACTGTTTTGTGGATTTTGAGACTATAAAAAAAGATCAGAAAAAAGATTACTTCATTAAAATTGCAAATAAATTCAAAAATTTATTATGGCTTGATATTGGTGGAGGTGAACCATTTTTAAGAAAAGATTTATATGAAATAGTCAATTTATTTAACAAACAGATTGTTTCTATTCCAACGAATGGTTTTTTAACAGATCAAATTTTAGAACAAGTTAAAAGAATTGATACCTCCAAATGTGAACTTACTATAAATTTTAGTGTGGATGGATTGAAGGAAACTCACAATAAGATAAGAAAAAACGAACAAAGCTGGGATAAGATTTGGGAAACATTTGAAAAATTAAAATCTCAAAGTAAAGCAAAACTAAGAGTAATAACTGTTATAAATAATCAGAATTTCCATGAAATTATACCATTAATGAAAGAAATAAAAAAAAAGGAAATTGATTTTCATTCAGTAATGTTGTTAAGAGGCGAAACTTTAGATGATGAGGTTGAGTTGCCTCCACTTAATGATTTAAAAGAAATTAGTAAAGATATTTTTGATATACTTGAGGGATATGATTACGGTTTGGGCCAAAATTCATCATCAATGATTTTAAGAAATTATCATAGATATCTTTGGAAAGTGTCACTAGATATATTGGAAAAAAAAGAGCAAGTAATTCCATGTACAGCTGGAAAAAGTCATTTAGTAATTTGGGGTAATGGCGATTTGTCATCTTGTGAAATGCTTCCTTCCGTTGGAAATATTAACTCAAATGATATTGATGAAATATTATTATCAAAAAAATTTAGAGATCAAAAAAGATCTATTTTAAATAAAGAGTGTCACTGTACACATAATTGTGCGCTATTAACCTCAATAATGTTTAATCCTTTAGAATGGAAAAATCTGATTCATCAAAAAAAACCAAAATATTAAATAATCCTTTAGTAAGCATTCTTTATCACAATCAGGTTATAGATTTAAATTTAATTTTAAAAACTCTTACTAGTAAAAATTCTTATGATATTCTTATTGTTTTAGATGGATTGAAAAATATATATGATCAAAAAAATATTCAAAAAAAATTTAAAAATTTAAAAATAATACCAAATAAAAAAATTGGAATTTCTAAATGTAGAAATTTATCAATTGACTTTGCAATAAAGAATAAAAAAGATTTGCTAATTTTTTTAGACTCTGATGCCGTACCATCCACTCAATTCTTTTTAGATCATCTTGATAATCATAATTTTTATCCTGAATTTCCAATACAAGGTGGTCCAATCATTCCAACTTTTTTACAAAAACACTCAAAAAACAAAGATTATTTTGCAAAGATTGATGGCATGATGAGCTGGTTTGTTATGATGAGAGAAAATAAACCAAGCACAATTAAAAAACCACTTCATATCCCTACACTTAATATGAGTTTAAGGATAGATATTTTGAAAGAATATAACATTAGATTTAATGAAAAATTAAAAACAGGAGAAGATATCGATTTTTGTCAAAAATTCAGAAGTAATAACTTTAAAATTCTTAAAAACATTAAACCTACTGTTGATCATTCTGATAGACAAGGATTTAAAGAAGTTTTAAAGCATCAAATATCTTGGGGGAGACATCAATACTATACTGTTTTTAAAAAAAGATTTAATAAATTTGGTGTAATATTTAAGTTAGCTTTTCTCACATTTTTTCCATTTTTTTTATTTTTGTATTCTTTATTGACAAGTTTGATTGTCATTGCACCATGGATTAAAAAAAAAAAAAAATATTTATTAGATTTTCCATTAATATATTTATTATCTTTAATTAAAGCTTTATATTGTTATTTAGAATTTTTAGATGAATTTAAAAAAAAATAAAATTAATATAGATATTATTGTTCCAAGAGTGGTTGTTCACAAGTTAGACCCACATACTGGAATACCTTTTTTGCCACACATGGCAGGCTACTTAGCGGGCACGATTAAAAATTTGGGTTATGATTTAAATGTAATTGATGCTTTTGGAGAGGATTCATCTGAAAGTTCTGCTGACGGAGATTTTTTATTACTAGGTATCAGTGAAAACAAAATTATTTCCATGATTAAAAAAGAGACAAAAATTTGTTTTATATACTGTAAAGTGATTGAAGATCTTTATGCAGTTGAAAAACTAATGTTAGAGATAAAAAAAAGAAGACCAGATATAAAGATATGTCTATTTGAAAATATTCAAACAACAAACTCATTTTCTTTAAAAAAAATAATTGAATATTTATTCAAAAAAGGATGTGATTTTGTAATTTTTGGTGAACCCGAAAATAAGATAGATGAAGTGATAATATCTTTAATTGAAAAAAGAGAACCAAATGTAGATGGGGTTGCTTATTTTTATAAAAATAAATTAGTTGTAAAAAATAACGAAAATTTTAATAAAGAACTTGATAATTTACCATTCCCATTATGGGAAAAATTTAACCTTGAAGGTTATTGGAAAATTGGATTTGCCCATGCACCAGTCAAAAATAATACAAAATTTTTACCTTTATTGACATCTAGAGGATGTCCATTTCGTTGTAAATTTTGTGTTTCACCAACATTAAACCCTAAATGGAGAAAAAGATCTGCAGTAAATGTAGTAAATGAAATGGAATACTTCTATAAAAAAATGGGAGTTACAGATTTTCATGTTTCTGATCTTGATCCAACTGTAGATGAAAAAAGAATTATTGAAATATGTAACTTATTGATAGAAAAAAAATTGCCAATAGAATGGAAACTTTCTCAAGGCACTAAAGTTGAAACAATTAAAAATCTATCAACTTTAAAATTACTCAAAGACTCTAAACTTACATTTTTTGCATTTTCACCAGAAACAGGCTCTAAAGATTTAATGAAAAAATTGAACAAACCTTTTGATTATGAACATGCATTAAATGTAACTTCAAATTTGAATAAACTTGGAATTTTTTCTCAAGCCTGTTTTATTTTAGGCACACCGCCAGAAACAAAAAGAGATAGGGCTCAAACGTTAACTTATATAAAGAAATTAGTAAAAGCTGGTATAGATGAAATAGCATTATATATTTATTCTCCTATTCCTGGTTCATACTTTGCTGATCAGGTAGAGGGTTTTAAACATTATTCTGAATTAAGTAGATCGCCAACATGGCGAAAAGACTATAAAGAAGTGAATTTTTTTAGAATTAAAGCATACTTAACCTTTTTTTTATATAAGCTAATTTTTCAACCAAAAAAAGTTTTACTAGAAATCTTTCGTTTATTAAATATGGAATTTAAAACAAAAATGGAAATGTCTTTATTCAAATATATAAAACTTAGAATAATAAAATTTAAATCCTCATGATAAAGAAATATATCTTACTATGTAGATTTGATCATGCAACAAAACATTTGTTTGTTATTCCAGGAATATTTTTTGCTATCCTATTATTTGAAGTAGAAGTTATAAATTATACTAAAATAATTTTAGGTTTTTTTGCAGCCGTATTAGTTGCTAGCGCAAACTATGTGATTAATGAATATCTAGACTCAAAAAAAGATAAATTTCATCCATTTAAAAAAAGTAGGATTGCAGTCAAAGAAAGATTGAACTTAAATATAATATTATTTTTATATCTTAGTTTAAATATTTTTGGCTTTTTATTAGGATATTTTATTATAAATAAATTTTTCTTGTACACTTTGATTTCTTTTTCAATTTCAGGATTACTTTACAATGTTGAACCTTTCAGACTTAAAAATTTGCCTTATATTGATGTAATGCTAGAATCGTTGAATAACCCAATAAGATTTTTTTTAGGGTGGTTTATTGTAATAGATAATATAGATTTTCTACCACCAATTAGTTTTATTCTATTTTATTGGTTCGCAGGTGGATTTTTAATGTCATCCAAAAGATTAGCAGAGTACAGATATTTTCAAAAATTTTCTAATCTAAAAAAATTAGTAAAATATAGAGTCGCATATTTATATTATGATGAAATTAAATTAATTATTTTTTCTATACTTTTATTAATGCTTTCTTCATTTAATATTGCTGTATTTTTAATAAAGTATAGAGAAGAACTAATATTAATTTATCCTCTAATCTGCTTAATTTTTTGTTATTACTTTTATATCACTCTTAAAGTTGATAAAATATCTCTTAGTCCTGAAAAAATATATATAGATAAAAAATTGTTTTTTATGGTTGGGCTACTAATATTAGCATTTATTTTAGTGATCGAAGTCGATATTGAAATAATTCAAAACTTACTAAGACAAACTCCATAATGAAAAAAAAAATAATAAATAACAAAAAAACAATCAAATTTTATGATGATTTAATGACAGATAAAAAAATAAAAACATTCTTTAAAAAAGATGAGAGATTTGAGGTCGAAAAAAATTTATTAAAAAAAAATATAATTAATTATTTTGATTTAAAAATAAAAAAATACATTAAGAAGAATGATGAAATACTTGATTTTGGTTGTGGTTCAGGACTTTTTTCAATCAAACTATCTAAATTGATAAAAAAAAATATTAACGCTGTCGATATAAGCTCTCAATTTATTTTGGCCGCAAGAAAAAACTTTAAAAAATTTGGAAAGAATAATGCAAAATTTAAAGTTATATCTCCCTCAGGATTACCAAAAAATTCTAAAAAATACGATAAAATTTTACTAGTAGATGTAATTCACCATTTAGAAGATACTGAAAAAACAATTAAAAATTTGAAAAAATTTTTAAAAAAAAATGGTAATTTAATTGTATTCGAGCCGAATCTTTTAAATCCGCTTATAGTAATTACTCATTTTTTGGATAAAAATGAGAATGGATTACTAAGATTAGGTTTGCGATCTAGATATGAAAAAATCTTTCAAAGTTGCAACATGAAAATTAAACATTTTGAATATAATGGAATTATTATAGGTCCAGAATCAAAATTTTTTAATTTATTAAGTACCATTATAAATTTCCCTTTTTTAAATTATTTTTTAAGTTGGTTAAACCCAAAAGTTTTTTTTATCGTTGAAGCAAATTAATAATCATTAAAATTAATTTAAAATAAATTATCGTTAGTATTAGAGGAAAAAACAAAATATTTTGTGGTAACAATACATATATCTTTGGTATATGAAGAAATGAAAGAAAAAAAATACTAACAAAGAAATATATAACTTGAGATACTACGAAACTATTTTCTAATTTAGATATTTTTAGTAACTCACCTAAATTTTTTAATTTTATAATTTTTTCTTTTTTTAGAATATAAATTAATAGAAGAGATGTAAGTATGAAAAGAAGGAAAAGCAAAATTAATAATTTGAAGTATAAAAAAAACAATTTAATTTGTTCAAAAAATAAAATTGCTGAAACTTTCAATATATCTTCTTGATAAAAGTCAAGAGAGTCAAAATAAAAATTACTCAATAAAGAATTTAATTCTTCATGACTTCCAATATCAGTCATAAATTTACTCAAATTTAAATATTCCCAGGCATGAATATTTTTATTTACATTTTCAAAAGGTTTTTTATTATATAAATATTCAATACCCTCTAACATTGATGTCATTGTAGTTATTGGATAACATTTTTTTACAAAATCATATAAATCTAAATTTTCATTATTGATATTTTTAATAGATAAGTTGCAAGGATATTTTTGTTTTTCTTTCCTTAAAATCAAACTTTTAGCGAACTTATTATTATTGAATTTAGCATTATCTTTTTTATCTAAATGCTGTAAAGCATGCGCAGCCAAATGTGCACCATTAAAAGGAACAAAACCAATAAAACCTGTTAACAAAAATTTAATAATCAATGTAATTAAAAAAGGAGAGAAAGCATAAAAGCTGACTTTAAACAAATTAAATAATTGATTGTTTTTATTTATAAATAAAAAAATAATAGGAAAAGATATTGTTATTAAAACTAAAGAGGGTCGTGCCCCATATGCAAGATATAGAGCAATTGCAAATAATAAATAAAAAAAATTAGAATTTTTTGTTAAAGCAATAAAAAAAAAACTAAATGAAAATATTATTAAACTTGCGCTTACAACTTGAGACCAATCTATGAAGAACCAATAAATTGGATAAGACCCAACAAGACTTGCTGTAAGTATAATTGAAAATATCCTATTGAATCCTGATTTAATTAGTGAAAATTGTAAAAAAAAAATTGATATGTTATAAAAAAAAAAATTAATTTCACTCCAATAAATTAAATTATTATCAAATATTTTTACAAATTTAATAAATAGAGGAATTGTTATAAATCTTTGCTGAGAAAAAATATTGTATATATTAAAATCAAAATTTAAATAACTATAAGCATCACCTCCCTCTAGTGATATAGGATTAAAAAATCCGGGATAAAAAAACTTTAAAAAAAGAAAGTTAGTTATAGATAAAAAAAATAATATTAATAAGCAATTTGAGTTAGAAAATATTTTTTTCATAAATTATAATTGTATAACTAATTAATAGTCATTATATAAGACAATCAAAATTTATGAAAAAAATATTTATTAGTCTAATTTTTTTTTGTTCAGTTTTGCTTATTTTTTTTACAATGCTTAGAAGTAATGGAAGTTACAATCAAAAATTATTATTAATTAATTTTTTGTTTGAAGAAGAAATTGTAAAAAAAGTTGAAGATAAAATTGCCACTGGTCAGATTTCTAAGTTATATAATTTAAGGGATTTAAATTATCCAGATAAAGAGGAAAAATTATCTTTTTCAAAAATTAACTTAAAGAAATTAAATTTAGGTAAAGAATCTAATGAAAACTACTTAATGTTTGAGAAACCACAAACTCAAAAGTTCTTTATAGAACAAAACAATGATGAATTATATTTTCTCGATTCAAAACTAAACTTAAAAAAAATAAAAATTTCAGAAATTTTAAATAATCAATTTAAAAATTATGAGGTTATTGAAAATGATTTGAATATTTTTGATTTGAATAGAGTATTGGGTTTTTTAATTTCAAATGATAAAGTTTACGTTTCGTTATCTAGAGGTGATAATAAAAAATGTAACTTTTTTGAAATATATGAAAGTGAAAAAATTAATCTTAACAAATTAAAATTTAATCTTTTTTTTAAATCCGAGAAATGTATATCTTGGAATTTTGCTGGAAAAATGATCAATTACACCTTTAAAGAAAAAAATGGGATTTTATTTTCTACAAGCGCTATAAGTGATGACAAAAAATTAGCTCAGGATAAAGATAGTATATTTGGAAAAATTATCTTTAAAGCATTTGATGGAGAAATAAATGAAATTTTTTCACTAGGGCATAGAAATCCTCAAGGCTTAATTGAGTACAAAAATAATATTATTGCTACAGAACACGGTCCGAAAGGTGGAGATGAAATAAATCTTATTTCCTATAAAAACAATTATGGATGGCCTGAAAGTTCTTATGGAAACCTATATGATGATGAAAAATTAAAATTGAAAAGAAATGAAATCTTAAATTTAGATTTATATTACAAAAAAAATCATAAAAAATTTGGTTTTGTTGAACCAATATTTAGTTTTGTCCCTTCAATCGGAATTAATGATATAATTTTAATATCAAAAAATTTTTCTTTAATGTGGGAAAATAATTTTTTTATCACATCTTTAAATGCTGGTAGTTTATTTAGGGTAAAATTTAATGAAAATTTAGATAAAATAATTTTTTCTGAAAAAATTTTCATTGGAGAAAGAATAAGAGACATAGAATATTTGAAAGAACAAAATCTTTTTTTGTTAGCATTAGAAAATACAGGATCTTTAGGAGTTATTTATAAAGAATTAAGTTTAAATTGATATTAGTGATTTTCAAAGTAAAAGAAAAAAATTTATGAAATATTTAGTTATAGGTAGCAATTCTTTTTCTGGCTCAAACTTTATTAATTTCTTACTAAATAAAAATCATAAAGTTGTAGGTGCAAGTAGATCAAATGAAATTAATAAGGAATTTTTAGTTTATAAAAAAAATCAAAACATTCGTAATTTCAAATTTTATAAAATAAATTTAAATAAAGATTTAAAAAAATTACTTAATGTAATAAATAAATTTAAACCAGATATAATTGTAAATTATGCAGCACAAGGAATGGTTGCTCAAAGCTGGAAATCTCCAGAGGATTGGTATCAAACTAATTTAGTATCACAAAGTATTTTTTATAGAAAAATTCAAGAAATAAAGTTTATTAAAAAAATAATTCATGTATCTACACCTGAAGTGTATGGAAATACTCCTAAATTAATCAAACCAAATTATAATTTTAACCCAAGTACCCCATATGCTATTTCAAGAGCCGCAATGGATTTACATCTATATAATCTTTATAAATATTTTAAATTGCCGATAATTTTTACCAGAACTGCAAATGTTTATGGACCTGGTCAACAGTTGTATAGAATCGTTACAAAAACAATTATGTCTATAAAAAAAAGAAAATATATTTATTTGCACGGAGGCGGAAAGTCATTACGTTCTTTCATATTTGTAGATGATGCATCGGAAGCTACCTATATTATCTCAAGAAAAGGTAAAATTGGTTCTACATACCATATCTCTGGAAAAAATTTTATAAGTATTAAAAGTTTAGTAAAAAAAATATTTAATTTATCAAAATTAGATTTTAAAAAATTTTGTAAAATTGAAGTTGATAGAATTGGCAAAGATCATTCTTATAAACTAAACCAGCAGAAAACTTTTAAACTTAATTGGAAACCAAGAACTGATATTGATACAGGACTTTTAAAAACATATAATTGGGTAGAAAATAATTTTAAGTTTTTTAAAAAATTAAAACTTGAATATAAACACAAAAAATAAAATTAAATGAACATTTTAGTTACAGGTGGTTGCGGATATACAGGTAGTATACTTGTAAGAAAATTATTGAGCCTTGGCCATAAAGTCAAAGTTATCGATACCCA
>MDTA01177257.1_pt1 | contig 12030 bp, 10 predicted proteins | sample 811151 | NCBI WGS metagenome assembly MDTA01 (sample SAMN05326648, study PRJNA326480) | marine metagenome | isolation source: seawater | place: Indian Ocean: South | collected 2010
AATTAATAATTTATTATTTAAAATCATGAGTCTGTATTATGTATAACATAAATAGACGAAAATTTCTTGGCTTATTTGGTTGTAGTTGTTGCACACTAGCATTATCATCGTGTACTACAGTTCCAATTACTGACAGAAAGCAATTAAGTATTATTCCAGACGCTACAATTAATCGTCAAGCAGCTGCAGCCTATGAAAAGTTTAGAAATAAAGCTAAGCTTATTAACGAGGGATCTCAACTAAGAGAAATCAAAGAAATCGGAAAAAGAATTGAATTTGCAGTTAGTTCTTTTTTTAATAGCAGAGGTCAAGATGATCCTACTAGCAATTTTGGTTGGGACTATATTTTAGTTGATAATGACAAAGTTGCTAATGCCTGGTGTATGCCAGGAGGTAAAATAGCTGTATATACAGGTTTGTTAAAAATAACAAAAAATACTGATGCTCTGTCTATAGTAATGGGTCATGAAATAGCTCATGCAGTAGCGAGGCACTCAGTAGAAAGAGCCAGTCAAGCTATGACCATTAATTTGGGCACAACAGTAGCTGATATTTTTTTGGGAGGCGCAATCAATAGAACACGAAATACAGTCGGGCAAAATACAGGATTTGATATTTTTCAATTAGGAATTATGAACCCTTTTGGCAGAAAACAAGAAACTGAAGCCGATTATTTGGGTTTAATTTTTTCTTCTTTATCAGGATATGACATAAGAGAGTCAGTCAAACTTTGGGAAAGGATGGCTAAAAAAAATAAAGGTAAAGAACCCCCACAATTTCTAAGCACCCACCCTTCAAGTAAAAAAAGAATTGAAAATTTAAAAGGTTGGATCAACAAAGTTATAATTGAGTATCCTCCTATTAAAACTTAAATAATTAAATCAATTTTTATTTGAGATTTTATTAAATGTTTTGTTGTTAAACGGTATTTTGTTTTTAAATAAGTTTGGTGAGCCCTGATGGACTCGAACCATCGACACCCTCCTTAAAAGGGAGGTGCTCTACCAACTGAGCTAAGGGCCCTAATAATAAGAAATCTTTTATAATCTTATTCAATAATTTTCAATTATTAATTATTTAAATAATTCCATATATTTTTTATAAAACGTGACAAAAGTGCCATTCTTTATACTTTTCCTTATTTCTAGCATAAATTGTTGATAAAAATTTAAATTATGTAATGAAATTAACATAGAGGCCATCATTTCATTGGCTTTAATAAGGTGATGTAAATAACTCTTTGAATATAAATTCAAATTTTTTAACTTACAGCTTTGATCCAACGGACTACTATCATTTTGATATTTTGAATTTTTAATATTTATTTTCCCTTCCCACGTAAAAGCAAGTCCTGTTCTTCCAGATCTTGTTGGCATTACACAATCAAACATATCTATTCCATAGCTTACAGCACCCAATATATCAGATGGCGTTCCCACCCCCATAAGATATCTAGGTTTATCTTTTGGCAAAAAATTTGTAGACTCACTTAATATCTTAAACATTTGCGTTTGAGACTCACCTACAGCTAATCCCCCCATTGCATATCCATCAAATCCAATTTCAACTAATTTTTTTATACTTTCTTCTCTTAAATCTTTGTATAATCCACCTTGTGCAATACCAAATATTCCTTTTGTAACATTCATTCCAAACTCAATTTTACTTCTAGTTGCCCAATGAGTTGAAATGTCAATAGCTTTTGAAATCAGTTTCTTGTCTTTGGTTAATTTAGGACACTCATCAAGAACCATTACAATATCAGAATTAATAGCTTTTTGAACTTGAATACTTTTTTCGGGACTTAAAATTATTTTTTTACCGTCTAAATGTGATTTAAAAATTGCACCTATTTCCTTATCTATCTTATTCAATTTAGATAAAGACATAATTTGATAACCACCTGAATCGGTGAGAATAGGTTTTTTCCAATTCATAAAATTATGCAAACCGCCAAATTTCTCTAATCTTTCCACTCCTGGCCTAAGAAGCAAGTGATATGTATTAGATAAAATGATTTGTGTTCCAGTTTCAATTAAATCGTCTGTAAATACACCTTTGATGGTTCCTTGTGTACCTACCGGCATAAACGCTGGGGTATCGATTTCACCTCGGCTTGTATATATTTTACCTAATCGAGCACTATCTTGTTGAGCGATTAGCTCAAAAAAAAAATTATGATTTCGCATTAAAACTATTTTGATCGAATGCTTATAATCTTATCAGGATCAGATACGGCCCCACTACCTTGCTCTCCTCTTTTGATCATATCTACAAATTCCATTCCCTTTACGACTTTTCCGAATGCTGAATATTGTCGATCTAAATGTGGGGCAGAATCAAAACAAATAAAAAACTGACTATTAGCACTATTAGGGTCTGAAGATCTTGCTGCCGAAATTATGCCTCTTGTATGAGCAACATCAGAAAATTCTGCTTTTAAATTGGGTAAGTCAGATCCACCTGTTCCTGCTAATGATAAATTAAAATCAGGAGTAGAACTATTCCCAAACTTAACATCACCTGATTGAGCCATAAATCCATCAATTACTCGATGAAATACTACATTATCATATTTTCCGCTATCAGCTAACTCAGTAAATCTTTTTACATGGTTGGGCGCTTTGTCTTTATATAATTCAATTTCAACGTCCCCGTATTTTAATTTTAAAATCATAATATTTTCTCCAGAATATAAATATGAACTGGATAGACTAAAAAACAAGACAAATAAATAGATAATTCTCATTATAAAAACTTATTTTTTAACACCTTGACAGTTGATTTTGTGACAAATTTATTAATTTTACCTTCAAGCTTTGTAATTTCTTTTACAAAATTTGATGAAATAATTTGATTTTCAATATCTGACATCAGAAACATTGTTTCTATTTTTGAATTAAGTTTTTTATTCATTCCTGCAAGTTGAAATTCGTATTCAAAATCTGAAACAGCTCTTAAACCTCTTATAATAACTGTTGCATTGTACTGCTTACATAAATTAATAGTTAAAGTATTAAATGATACGACTTTAATCTTATTTTTGTTTAATTTTAAATCTTTAAATAAAGAATTTTTAATAATTGAAATTCTTTCTTCAATAGAAAAGTGATAGTCTTTATTAATATTATCTGTAGTTGCAACAACTATCCTGTCAAAAATTTTTAAAGATTTTTTAATTACATCTATATGGCCAAAAGTTATGGGATCAAATGTTCCGGGGTAAATTGCTGTTTTTGCCATTATTGAATATTATCTTCTATTTTAATCACTGAAACAACTTTTTCATTTCCAGATAATTTTTTTATTCTTACACCTTGAGTGTTTCTACCTGCTATTCTAATCTCTTTTACAGCACATCTCATAATGCTTCCTTTGCCTGTTGAAAGTATGATTTCATCATCATTTTTTACAAATAAAGAGGCGGAAATATTGCCATTTCTAGGTGAGTTAATTATACCAATTATACCTTTACCTCCACGATTTGTTACTCTGTAATCGGAAAATGACGATCTCTTACCAAATCCGTTTTCAGAAACAGATAAAATATATCCATCTACAATTGTCTTATTATCTTTTTTTGCCATCTTAGAACTACTAATTGTGTCTAAAATAGATAAAGAGATAACTTTGTCATTATCATTTAACTTAATGCCTTTAATACCTTTGGATGATCTTCCTTTAAATAATCTTAATTTTTTTGATTTAAAACGAATACATTTACCAAATTGGGTGCTTAAAAGAATGTCTTGATCTTCTTTACAAATTTTTACACCGATAATTTTGTCATCCTGATCAAGTTTCATAGCAATTTTTCCACTATTATTAATATTGATAAAGTCTTCTAGTGTATTTTTCCTTACATTTCCTTTAGATGTGGCAAAAACAACCATTAAATTTTTCCATTCTGTCTCATCCTCTGGTAACGGCATTATAGAACTTATGGAATGATGACTTTTTAAAGGTAATAAATTAAAGATAGATTTTCCTTTTGAAGCAGCAGTACCCTCTGGTATTTTATGAGCTTTAATTTTATATACTAGCCCTTGTGTAGAAAAAAATAAAACAGGAGTGTGTGTGTTTGCAGTAAAAATTTGAACCACAAAATCCTCTTCCCTTGTAGAAATTCCAGATTTTCCTTTTCCACCTCTTTTTTGGGCTTTGAGTGAACTAAGTGGACTCCTTTTAATATACCCTTGATTAGTAATGCTTATAACAACAGATTCTTTTTGTATAGTTTCTTCAATATTGTAATTTAAAACTGCATCGATGATTTTTGTTCTACGCGGAGAAGCAAATTTATCTTTTATATTTTCTAATTCGTTAATTATTAGCTTATATAGTTCTTTCTTAGAATTAATAATTTTTTTATATTCTGTTATTAAGCTTGAAAGCTTAGTTATTTCATCTTCAATTTCTGAAATACCGTAAGCTGTTAGCTTTTGAAGTCTTAGTTCTAAAATTGCTTCTACTTGTTTGTTTGTCAACTGATAGGCAGAAACTGATTTTTTATTTTCAATTAATTTAATAAGTTTAATGCTTTTTTTGATTTTCCAAGTTTTGGATAAAAGATTTTTTTTTGCTGTGTTAGTATCTTTAGATTTTTTTATTATCTTAATAATTTCGTCAATATTTTCAACTGAGGTAGCTAGTCCTATAAGTATATGTGCTCTCTCCTCTGCTTTTTTTAAATCAAATTTTATTCTTTTTGTTACCGTATCTTCTCGAAATTTCAAGAATTCAGATATAAATTCTTTTAAATTTAAGATTTTAGGTTTTTTATTTACAATTGCTAAAGTATTAAATCCAAAAGAACTTTCTATATTAGTTAATTTATATAACTGTCTTCTAACAGTTTCTGGTTCAACAGACTTTCTTAATTCAATAACAACTCTAATCCCTTCTCTATTAGACTCATCTCTAATGTCTCTAATTCCCTCAATCTTTTTGTCTCTTACTAATTGAGCAATTTTTTCTATAAGCAATGATTTGTTAACTTGATAAGGTATAGATTTTATAATTAAACATTCTCTGCTTCCTTTTTTTTCTTCTAAATCTATTTCTCCTCTTATTTTAAAAGATCCACGCCCCTTATTATAACCTTGTTTTAAAATATCCTTTCCAATTATTATACCTCCTGTTGGAAAGTCTGGGCCAGGTACATGTTTCATTAATTGACCAATTGTTATATCTTTGTTTTCTATAAAAGCTATCGTTGCATTAATGATTTCTCCTAAATTATGTGGAGGTATACTTGTAGCCATTCCCACAGCTATTCCTCCTGCTCCATTAACTAGTATATTTGGATATTGGGATGGTAAAACTTCTGGTTCTTTTTCTGTTTCGTCATAATTGCTTCGATAATTAACAGTATTCTTTTCTAAATCCTCAGTTAAAAATTTTGCAATCTTTCCAAGCTTAGTTTCTGTGTAACGCATAGCAGCTGGTGGATCTCCATCGATAGACCCAAAATTTCCTTGACCTGAAATTAAAGGTACGCTCATAGAGAAATCTTGAACTAATCTTACTAAAGCATCGTATACAGACTGATCTCCATGTGGGTGATATTTACCAATTACATCTCCTACTATTCTAGCTGACTTTCTAAACGGCTTCGACCAATCATAACCACCTTTATACATCGCATAAATAATTCTTCGATGGACTGGCTTGAGACCATCCCTTACGTCAGGTAAAGCTCTACTAACGATTACGCTCATCGCATATGACAAGTAAGATGAGCTCATTTCATCTTGTACTAAAATAGGCTTATAATTTTTATTATTCTCTATAACTAATTTGTCCATGAATTTTAAAATGGGATTTCATCGTCTAAATCAGATGTGTCCTGATTTAAATTATCATTTGGCAATGAACTCTTTTTTTCAGTAACAAGATCTGTACTTTGATTTTGACTATTTCTACTATCAAGCATGGTAAGACTAGAATTGTATCCTTGTAAAACTATCTCGGTCGAGTATTTGTCTTGACCTGAAGATTCATCTTTCCATTTTCTCGTACTTAACTGACCCTCTACGTAAACATTTGCCCCTTTTTTGAGATATTGTTGAACAACATTTACTAAACCTTCATTAAAAATAACCACTCTATGCCATTCGGTTTTTTCCTTACGTTCTCCACTAGATTTATCTTTCCAAGATTGACTGGTAGCAATACTTAATCTTGCTACATTTTTACCATTAACCATTTGCTTAATATCGGGATCTGCGCCTAAACGACCTATTAATTGTACTTTATTTAAACTTCCTGCCATAATAATTTAGTTAAATTTGTGATTATATTTATTTAAAGTAGAATAATTATAACATAAATGATTGATAAATATAAGATCTTAATTTTTTTTGAAAAAAAATATGTTGAAAAAAATCGTTATAAAAGGCGCTAAAGAACACAATTTAAAAAACGTTTCTCTTGAAATACCAAAAGAGAAGTTGGTTGTTATTACTGGTCTTTCTGGGTCAGGAAAATCATCATTAGCATTTGATACGATTTACGCTGAGGGTCAAAGGAGATATGTTGAAAGTTTATCTTCATATGCAAGACAATTTCTAGATAAGATGAAAAAACCAAAAGTTGATCTCATTGAAGGATTAAGTCCCGCTATTTCGATTGAACAAAAAAACACCTCTAAAAACCCTAGATCAACTGTGGCTACAGTGACTGAAATCTATGATTATATGAGAGTACTTTTCGCCAGAATTGGTATTCCATATTCTCCATTTACAGGTAAGCCGATAGTTTCCCAATCAGTCAGTGAAATGGTCGATAAAATCAAAAAGTTACCAAAAAATAGCACAATATATTTATTATCTCCTATAGTTCGTGGAAGAAAAGGTGAATATAAAAAAGAAATTTTAAATTTCAAAAAAAGAGGTTTTTCAAAAATTAAAGTTGATGGCAAATATTTAGATATTAATGATTTTCCTGAACTTAATAAAAAAGTGAAACACGATATTTCAATTGTAGTTGATCGAGTTATTTTGAATTCGAATTTAGGTAATAGATTAGCTGATAGTGTTGAAACTGCCCTCAACCTTTCAAATGGTCTTTTAGTTGTAGAATATGAGAATGAAACAATACCTAAAAAATTTAGAAAATTAGAAACAGCAACATTTTCTTCAAAGTTTTCGTGTCCAGAGAGCGGCTTTACTATAGAGGAAATTGAACCAAGACTTTTCTCTTTTAATTCCCCTTTTGGAGCTTGTGAGGAATGTGAAGGTATAGGACACAATCTAAATGTTGATCCAAATTTAGTTATTAGTGACCCAAAAAAAAGTATACAGGACGGGGCTGTAGAACCATGGGCTAAATCCACATCACTGTATTATGCACAAACTTTAGCTTCTTTGGCTAAACATTATAAATTTTCTCTTTCTGATTCATGGAAAAAATTACCAAAAAAAATACAGGAAATTATATTATATGGTTCTGATGATGAAGAAATAAAATTTTCGTATGATGATGGATATGAAGTATATAGCACAAAAAAAACTTTTGAGGGTGTCATAAATAATCTTGAAAGACGGTATCTTGAAACTGACAGTGAATGGAAAAGAGAGGAAATTTCACAATATCAAAGTGAGTCAAATTGTGAGAAATGCAATGGTATGAGATTAAAAGATGAAGCTTTATGTGTTAAAATAGATTCTCTAAACATTAGTCAAATTACTGAAAAATCAATAGATGATGCTCAAAAGTGGTTTGAAAAACTGAAAGATATTCTAACAGAAAGAGAAGGTAAGATCGCTCAACATATTTTAAAAGAAATAAATGAGAGATTAAATTTTTTACTAAATGTGGGATTAAATTATCTTACTCTTTCAAGAGAAAGTGGAACTCTTTCAGGTGGAGAAGCTCAAAGAATAAGATTGGCTTCTCAAATCGGATCTGGCTTAACAGGCGTATTATATGTTTTAGATGAGCCGTCAATAGGATTACATCAAAGAGATAATAAGAAATTAATTACTGCTTTAAAAAAATTAAGGGACTTGGGAAATACTGTAATTGTAGTCGAGCATGACATAGAAACAATGGAAAACTCGGATCATATTATTGATATTGGCCCGGAAGCAGGACTAAACGGAGGCCAAATAGTTGCTGAAGGCAATGTAAGTGAAATTATTAAAAATCAAACAAGCATAACTGGAAACTACTTGTCTGGAAAAAAATTTATAACTATACCAAAAAAAAGAAGGACAGCAAAAAATGGAAGATTTATTGAAATAAATGGTGCAAGTGGAAATAATTTAAAAAAAGTTAATTTAAAAATCCCTGTCGGAACCTTTACTTGCGTTACTGGTGTGTCCGGTAGCGGAAAATCAACATTAGTTTTACATACATTATATAATGCTTTTAATTTGATGTTAAATAAGAATAAAAGTAGAAAAGTTCCTAAAGCTTTTACAGGATTTAAAGGTACTGAGTTAATAGATAAAATAATTGATATTGATCAATCACCGATAGGTAGAACACCAAGATCAAACCCAGCAACTTACACAGGTGCGTTTGGTCCAATAAGGGATTGGTTCGCTAATTTACCGGAGTCAAAAGCTAGAGGATATAAAGTTGGAAGATATTCTTTTAATGTTAAAGGAGGAAGATGTGAAACATGTGAAGGGGACGGTGTTATTACTTATGAAATGCATTTTTTACCTGACGTTTTTATTCCTTGTGATACATGCAAAGGAGCTAGGTATAACAGAGAAACGTTGGAAATAAGATTCAAAAATAAAAATATTGCTGATGTTTTAGATATGACAGTTGATGAAGGTTGTGAGTTTTTTGAAAATATTCAAAGTATCAGATCGAAACTTATTACTTTAAAACATGTGGGTTTGGGTTATATGAAAATTGGGCAGCAAGCTACGACTTTGTCAGGTGGAGAAGCACAAAGAATTAAGTTAGCTAAAGAACTCTCAAAAAGACCTACTGGACGAACCCTTTATATTTTAGATGAACCTACAACGGGTTTACATTCTCATGACATAAAAAAATTATTAGAAATATTACAAGCTTTTGTCAACACTGGTAATACAGTTGTTGTAATAGAGCATAATTTAGATGTGATAAAAACAGCAGATCATATAATAGATATGGGTCCTGAGGGAGGTGTAAATGGTGGTAAAATTATTGCTGAGGGAACCCCGGAAAAAGTCTCACAAAGTAAAGATAGTTATACAGGTAAATTTATCAAAGAATTACTAGTGAATTCACCTATGAAAAAAACTGCCTAGAGGAAATTTTGTGGTATAATGAATCATGGTATCTTTATTACAGTCTTTGTCTAGAACAGTACATTTATCATTATTAATTGCTGTTCTATTATTAATAGGCCTGCACTTCAGTGGTGACGGCTTTGTTTTTGATAAATATTTTTTTAGTTGGTTATTTAGATACCTTCACGTCATTACTGGTGTAATGTGGATAGGGTTGCTGTGGTATTTTAATTTCGTACAAATACCATCTATGCCAAATATTCCTGATGACCAAAAACCTGCTATTTCAAAAGTAATTGCACCAAAAGCATTATTTTGGTTTAGGTGGGCTGCTGTAGGTACAATCGTTACTGGATTGATAGTTTCTTACTTAAATGGTTATGCGCATGAAGCTATGACTTTAGGTATAGGAAGTGATAATCCTAAAAACCTTGCAATTGGAATAGGAATGTGGATTGGTATTATCATGGCTTACAACGTTTGGTTTGTGATTTGGCCAAATCAAAAAAAAGCATTAGGTATAGTTGAATGCATGCCTGAACAAAAAGCAGAGGCAGCTAAAACAGCTATGATTTTTTCAAGAATTAACACTCTTCTCTCATTCCCCATGTTGTTATCAATGGTAGCTGCACAAAATTTATACTAATTTAAGGTAGAATTTTCTCTTCTTTTTTTTCTAAAGTTTTAGAATTTACATTTAAAAATTTTAAAACCGGCGCAGCAACAAATATAGATGAATAAGTACCAATTAATACACCAAGGATCATAGCAAAAGAAAAACCTCTTAAAATTTCGCCTCCTAGTATAAAAATAGATACTAAAGCTAATAAAGTTGTAAGAGATGTTATTATAGTCCTTGATAGGGTTTCATTTACTGAAACATTAGCTGTCTCGTCAAAATTTCTCTGATTAAATTTACCTAAATTTTCTCTAATACGATCGTATATTACTACAGTGTCATTCATTGAATAACCTATAATTGTAAGAACTGCTGCAATAATAGAAAGATTAATTTCTAATGAAAGTATTGAAAAAATCCCTATTGTAATAATTACATCATGAAATAATGCAATTATGGATCCTAAACTAAACTGCCATTCAAAACGTATCCATATATAAAAGAGCATTGCAGCTAAAGACAAAGAAATAGCAATAATTCCTGCTTCTAAAAGCTCCAAACTAACTTTTGGGCCAACATTTTCTACTCGTCTAAAACTAATCTCTGAATTTATGTTTTCAATTAAAGAATTTTTGATCTTAGGAATTAATTTATTATCATTTTCAGTTTTTTGCTCTACTTTTATTAAAAAATCACCTTTTTTACCAAATTGCTTAACGTTAATATCTCCTAAATTTAGATTCTTTAATGAACTTCTTATATCCGATATGTTTATCTTTTGATCTTCACTTCTTATTTCAATTAGAGTGCCTCCTTTAAAATCAATTCCAAAGTTAAGACCTTTAAAAATAATAAATATCAAACTAATAACAAATACAGTTACAGAAATCATGTTTGCGTATTTAAATTTTGAAGTAAAATCTATTTTATAATTCATTAAATATTTATTTCACCCTCTCTCTTTTTTAAAATAATAATTGAGGTTAAATGTCTGGCCATAAAATACGCAGAATATAATGTAGTAATTATTCCGATACCAAGTGTTATAGCAAAACCTTTCACAGGGCCTGATCCAAAAGCAAATAGTATTATTGCTGCAATTAAAGTTGTAATATTAGCATCCAAAACAGTAATTTTAGCTTTTTTATATCCTATATCAAAAGCATGAATAATCGATTTTTCAGTTTTAAGTTCTTCTTTAATCCTTTCAAAAATAAGTACGTTTGCATCAACAGCCATACCAACTGTTAAAATTATTCCAGCTATACCAGGTAATGTTAAAGTTGCTTCTAAAATAGTTAATACACCTATCAGCATTACTAAGTTAGAAATTAATGCAAAATTGGCAATTATTCCAAAAATTTTATATTTATAAGTCATAAAAAGTATAACTAATAAAAATCCTACAATTAATGAAATAATCCCTGATTTAATTGAGTCTTCTCCTAAATCGGGCCCGACAGTTCTTTCTTCAACTATATTCAAAGGTGTAGGAAGTGCACCAGATCTTAAAAGTAGTGATAAATCTGTAGTTTCTTGAAAAGTAAAATTACCAGATATAACTCCACTACCAGACGTGATTGGTTCATTAATTGTAGGGGCGCTAATAATTTTTCCATCTAAAACTATAGCTAACCTTTTGCCAACATTGTCTGTTGTAGTTCTACCAAACTTTTGTGCGCCCAATCTGTCTAAGGTAAACGATACTACAGGTTGATTAGTTTGATTGTTCAAATTTGGTTGGGCATCAATTAGATTTTCTCCTGTCATAACAATTCTTTTGCTTACACTTAGTTTTTCTCCTGTTTCAGATGTCATGTTCTCAACACCAAATTCGTCGGCTTTCTCAACTAACCTAAAATTAAGTTGTGCTGTTTTGCCCAAAAGATTTTTTATTCTTTGAGGATCTTTAAGACCTGGTAACTCAACTAAAATTCTTTTTTCACCTCTTTGAAGAATTGTAGGTTCTTTCGTACCTACATCATCTATTCTTCTTCTGACTATTTCAATTGACTGTTTTAAAGCGGAATTATTAATGGTAAGTTCACCATATTTAGTAAAGAAAATTTTCAATTTATTATTCTCAATTTTTTCATAATCTAACTCAAAAGATTTGTATTGATCTATATAAGGATTTACGAAATTATCTTTTTTTGAAAAAAAAAATTAATTCGA